>Ga0123355_10006376_pt1 | contig 17457 bp, 9 predicted proteins | sample TergutEmb28metaG_3_FD_89872 | JGI IMG/M metagenome (GOLD analysis project Ga0123355, IMG submission 89872) | Embiratermes neotenicus P1 segment gut microbial communities from Petit-Saut dam, French Guiana - Emb289 P1 | ecosystem: Host-associated > Arthropoda: Insects > Digestive system > Gut ...
ACTTTAATATAACTTTAGCAAGGAACAAAGCTCCCTGATGATGATCTGACAAGATCGAAACATGTCGGAGTGTTTTAAACTGTTTTAAAGTGTTTTAAAAGTGTTTTATGTGAAATTATATGTGCATTCGTTGGCTGATAAATTGAAGTGATTCTACGAAAATGCACGGTGCTAGAATAAGATTTATAGTACACACATTTCACAAACGCGTTCCTGACTTGCAAATTGCTGTACAGTGTCACGGTACACGCGTAACTGAATTGTATTTGCTCCTACCAGAAAAATGAGGTCTTTCCGACCCCGATTTTCAAAAGCAAAAATATACAATTGCTCAGTAGCGTTACTTGCACATCCATTATGCGGAATTTACCTCATATCGGAAAATAAATAAGGAAGGTACGGTGAGATATTTATTTAAGTTGTTTAGTTAAACATGTATTGCTGAGTGGGCTGGTTTAGCGTAGTCGGTATAGTGATTCGCTACGGGCTGGACGGTCCGAGGATCAAATTTTGGCGGGGGCAAGGTTTTTCCATACTCGTCCAAACTGGTCCTAGGACCCACCCACCCTCCGCCACAAAAGTACTGGATCTCTTTCCCGGGGGTAAGGCGCCCGGGCCCTGGCGTTGAACACCCATCCCCATCTAGCCCCGAGATTAAAGAAAGACTAGGGTCATACCTCTAATCTCCCTCTGGACCTTCATGACTTTTTCCAGAGCGAGTCTTACCTTTACCTTTACTACACGGTTTTGATTTTCACGAAACCTACAACTGCTCAATACATTTTTCTAAACATGTATAACAAACTTTTCCAAGTCTACCAAGAAATATAGACGGTTCGGGTGGAAATTCACTTCTGCTATTAAGAAAATTATGTCTACCAATGAACCGACTTTTACGAAACTCAATCTCGCCCGAGAAATTTTTGTAAAGATTTTCTATAAATTTTTTTAAAAATCCTACAGACCGTTTAGTCGTTAATACTAAGACACCAAAAGGTCTCTTGACGGACAGACAGACAGAGGGCAAAACAATGTCCGCACATAAGGCTTTTATCTAAATTTGTGCAAAAAATGCATAATAACATAAACTGCTCTTACATTCCACGTGCTTAAGCGACGGATGGCCAACGAGACTCGGGGCGAAAATAATCCCGAAGGAAGTTGTATTCTTGCTTTTGGTTGATTTTTCGGCGTCTGAATTTTATGTTCCGATGTTTCGGAACAATTTTTTCTATCTTCATAGATGGTGTGAAGATGTAACAATGTTCCGAAACGTCGGCACATGAAATTCAGACCCCCGGAAAGCACTCAAAAGAGAGAATACTACATTCACAACAAGACGAAAAATTGAAATCACGAATCTCGAAGGAAGTTTGAAGGGAAGACACAAAGTCGTTTATTTGTGCGCATTAAATATGCTGTAAGTCTTACTTTGCTAGCGTTAATTGAATCGAAGTAATTTTTCTGATGTTCGACTTTATAAATCGAGTACTTAGAGAATTAAATTGACAAAATACAGGGTTATTCGAAATGATTGTCTGTGTTTTAACAACTTGTCATACACAATACACTTGAGATATTTATTTTTTTTATTTAATAGAACCACACTCCAAGTTTTTGTTACATACCTTACAGTTGCTCTATATGTGCACCCTTTGCGATTCTACAAACATCAGCACGATAAACGAGTTCGTTCCAAACTGACAAGTTGTTAAAACCCCGACAACATTTCGAATAATCCTGTATTATATGAGAGGTTCTTGACATCTCGTTCCAACCGTATTTGTTATCTTTAGGCTAGAGAATCAGGAGTTACTGTTCAAGAATGGAAAATAAAGAAGCAACCATGAGCAAATTAATTAGAAATGTAACGTTTCACATTACATTTCTTAACCTCTTTGCTTGCAGAAAGTTGTCGAAACGCTATTGTGTACAAGGAGGAACATCTGAAAATGCTGATGAGATGGCTGACACACTGATAGTTCTTTAAGCATGCGTGCATTCTACACAAAGGAGATGAAAATTCCCTTTTAGTTTCAATGAAAACTGCCTCTACCCGAGAAGGCAAGAGGCTGAATCCTGTCGATACATTATACAAAATTGTTTCTTCTTACATACAGCAGGACAGACAGACATGCGGACTGTCCCTTGCTCTGCAGCCCACCACTGCATATTCGTTACTTATCTAAACGAGCGGCGACCGTCTGTGGCAGCCAGACACATTGTGCCGCTATACAAACTATCCAAGTAGAAATACAGTCCGAGTCCTTGGGATGAGGTGGGACGGTTCTACCGCTGCACTGCCTAATCCAGAGCTCAGAAAGATTTAAAGGTGTAAGAACAAGAACTATTAGCGTCACAACCTCCGTAAGCAATAAGAATTCACTGACAGCGTAAAAAATGGTTCGATGTTTACCCACATACAAAATTAAGCATCTTACATTCATATGTATACACGTGTATAGGCTACGTGTATAGAGGTCTGCTCTTCATAACGGGGTTACGCGGTGGCGTAGGTGGTTGAGGCACTGCGCTACAAGCCGAAAGGTCGCGGGTTCGATTGGAATGTTTCATTTTGACATAATCCTTCCGGCCGCACTGTGGCCCTGGGTTTCACTTAGCCTCTAACAGAAATAAGTTTCGTGCGGGGTAAAGGCGGCCGGTGCGTACAGCTGACATCCTTACCACCTTCATGTGCCAATTTTCTTGAAATATGTAGGCCTCAACTTTCTGGAACCCTCAGGGCCTGTCCAGGCCTGCAATGAGATTACTTTACCTTTCATTCGTGCATAACAAATGGAAATACCTGTACTTCCAATGCTTCCTGATTTCTGCAAGAACATTGCTTCTATTAGAAGGGTCGAAGATTTCTTCCATTTGTTCTCTTGGTAAGAGCAAAATGTAAGTTTATATGGAGATGAATAAGGAATATTGGTGAAATGAGGAAGACCGAAGTACACAGAGAGAAACCTATCCCAGTGCCACTATCTGCAATAAATCTTACGTGGACTTTCCTGGGATCTAATCCGAGATTCCGCGGTAAATGCCTGGCGACTAACACCCCCCCACCGAAATATTACGCAGTCTTTCAGACTTGGTAGTCTTCTGTGAATGCTAATTGATGTACGGGACGGTGAATTTCTGGGTGCCCGATTGGCTCTTAGCTTCACAGAAATCTGTTCCTTTAATAAAATTATTTTGCTAACTTTTGAAGTAATTAAGGATATTTTGGCAAGGATGTTTGTAGTTGCGCCGACTTGAACCTGTGTATTTCTGTCGAATTGCTGCTCCTCTGCTGACATCACGCTGACAATTTGTGTTCACTGGACCACGTAATATTTTACTGTATCTATTCCGCAGGTGAATTGCGGCCAAGAAATTAATTTAAAACTCATTTGCGTGTCAGATTTCGAAGAATCTAATGCCCTGACATAAGTAGCTGGTGGTGTCTGTAATGGGTAAAACTTCCGCAAACGAAGAACTAAGGAACATTAACAGCTGACGAATCCCCACCCTTCTAAGGGATTTTTTTTTATGGCGCAACAGTGGGCCATAGTTCCCTCGTTATCGAGGCTTCACGATCACACTCAGCCACACCACACTCGCTAGAACTCCTCTAGATTGGTCACCAGCCCGACGCAGAAATCTCTACCTAACAACACACAACACTCACAACAAACAGACAGACAGATATGCCCCCGGCGGGATTCAAACCGGCAATCCCAGCAAGCGAGCAGCCGCAGACCCACGCCTTAAACTGCGAGGACACTGGGATCGGTCTTCTACTGGATATTACGTGTATAAATCTTATGTGCACGCGTCATGATTCACCCTCGGTTGAATTTGGTTTTCATAATCCTAAGAGACAGGACTGGCAACACATAGCTTGCACATTCTTTCTTTTATTTTAGCTGTAAACATGATCTTGTCTTAAATCTTTTCCCCGTTACGTACCTACTCAGCAAGTATATTAATTTCAAACACACGAATCTTCCGTACAGTTCTTCAAAAAGTTTTTTAACTTTGTGAGTCTCTTTCATCCGTTTTCTGTTTTTCTTATTGGTGTGGGACAAGGAACAATACGTTAAATTATTCCGAATTCACTCCAAACATAAATTCTCTATGCTGTGGAACAACTCTTGTCGTGATGTTTATTATCCTTTATGTCAAGCAAAAATTCGAATTGCATGCAGCCAAAGATTTGAACTTTTTTAGTAAGCCAACAAATTCTTTAATAATTCCTCGTACATCGCTTGACAGATTTTAATATAAACATAGTTGATACATGAGTAGATATGGTGTATTGCCTCCCACGTAATAAATTCGATGATTTTGGGCAGTTCCATTTTTAAAGTAGAAGGCACAGGCCGCAATGGCTTTGGTGTTGGTTTCGGGAGCAACGGGGAGATTTAAGGTACGATTGGGCAGCGCTCCTGCCTGGTTAAACTTCCAGAAAAACTTGGCTTTCAGATGAAAGCAGTCACCAGCCTTGAAGCAAAGCTGTACTTCGTCGAATAGCGGTAGTTCAGATTGTGCTAATATCTCTGCTAATTGTTGTAATCCGCGTGCTATGTAAACAGAAACTAATAAAATGAAGGTATGAATGTATAAGGTTAGTTTATGTAGAAGGATAATACAAAACAGTACTAATAAATACGATGCGGTGGTGCGAACGGCCCACTGGCACCCAACCCTACGATTTCAACTGATTTATTCCGTCAAAAATTTTCGATTAAAATTTAGTGTCTCTTTCTGTTATTACATCCTAAGAAGTCTGCAAGTCCGACTTATCACATAGTACTGCATTTTTATTCCTAATGGTATAGAACAAAGGGTACAAATTATGAAGCCCCTAATTTCCTACGGGCTTCCATTACTTCCTCTTTCAGTGTTTGCTAGTCCTTCTGGAGGAAAAACATTTTCCGATACCTACACAAAATAATAAGAAAAATTATATTTGGGAGTTAATATAGACCAAGCTGTGTAGCCCTAGCCCAACAATAGGGCCGTTATCAACATTAATTGTAGCAGGATGGACATCTCTAACTTGTTATATGCATTATTACATACAAAGTGCAGTATCGACCCTTACTTGCTTCAGTGATACTTACGTTACATTTGTAAACCTATCCGTATTAATTTGTTTGTAGCTCATTTAATGACTTTCTCAGTAATTCAAATTCCAAATTGGAAAAAAAAATGTGGTAGAACGAGATTGTGGTCTGCTTGATGGCAATATCTCGGTATGTGTCTAGAGACACAACAAATGACTAAGACAGACTCATGTAAGGTAGATTACATTCCGAAACAGATTTGAACCGATTATTTCCTGAATATATGTCGCAAATTTGACGTTCATACGGCCATGCATCGTGATATATTTCTACAGTAAAATCAACGAGATGCACCAGCTTCTAAATTTAATTTAATTATTTTATTTTGGAGTAGCGTTCTACATGTTTCGGACGGTCTTTCCGTCCATCATCGTGATTCTAAGACTGTACATACAGCATCATGTGTATGTCAAGCAGTCAGCAGCATCTGTTTGACATATACCTGATGCTGTACGTACAGTCTTAGAATCATGATGATGGGCGGAAAGACCGTCCGAAACATGTAGAACGCTACTCCAAAATAAATTAAATTAAATTAAATTTAGAAGCTGGTGCATCTCTTTTATTTTAATGTAGAAACACGTCGCAATCTTTACTGCGTGAGCCGCATTGCTCGATTGTTCGCTCACGCATTACCTATCTAAAGTTATAAGTTAAAGTTTTCCTCACTTGTGTGTTCTCCACTGTTACAACACTGTAGATAGCTTGCTGCAAACATCAGACTTAACATCCATCATCATTACTAATGGTACGTAATAATGAAAAGCGACTCCCCTCCATGCCAGCTACTTTTCCCTCTCTGATCCCTCCTAATCTTTTCATCATACCGTTGCTTCAGTTCCAGTGTACGTTATGTGTTCAGTTTACGCCGGTTTTTGAAAGTTTAAACTTTGTGTATCATAGATGCTTTCCTGCTCTTGTACAAACCAGCTATTCCCCAGTTTCTCTTATTCGTTCACTTGCAGGCCCCCTCCTCCCACACTCCACACATTTTCAGCTTTCCCTTCAAACCGTGGCACTTTATGTGCTCTTTTACAGACGGCATGATGATGAGATGATGGGCCCTTTACTTACATTCAGTTGCAGAAATAAAAAATAGAAACCTGTCATGCGTGTTGAAATATATATATACAGTAGGTGCTCGTGTTTCCTTTTGAAATTACCACGTTTATATCTATACATACATGTATACACACACACACACACACACACACACACATTCATACACACATAATAGGGTGTACAGAATATTCGTCAAGGCAGGAGATATAGCGGATCTGTTACTGCCGAGGGAAGGGAGTTAGGGCATAGTTAGTTGGTTCAGGTGTGTAAGTTGAAAGGTATATATATATATATATATATATGTGTGTGTGTATGTATGTGTGTGTATATATATATATGTGTGTGTGTACGTATGTGAGTATGTATGTGTGTATTATATATGTAAGCTTTTGTGTGAGACTAGAAGATTTTTAAATGAAAAGATAGTAGGTATAGGTGAAGAGAGAGAGAGAGAGAGAGGGAGGGAGGGAGGGAGAGAGAGAGAGAGATTGCCTTTAGTACAAACTCAACCACTGTGTCTTAATCCAACGCCTGATGATGTCTGATTATACATAAATAACACCACTAACGGTACATTACTGAAGCCTCTTATGTAATGTAATTTGTCTGTCTTCAAAACACTGATAATGCTATTGGAGACCTACGCTGATTTCATGGGGCAAGTGAAGTATACGTAAACATAAAAATCCATCCACGCCTTTTCTGTTTTGAGGACGTATGAAGTCCCTCATGCATCTTACCACAATAAAAAAGAAAGACTCATAGTAAATAAGTTAGTGGCCGACTCATTATATTATAACTAAAGGATATATTGCTTTAGATATTCTGTTGCGGTATTTTCTGTCCCCCTGACATTCAAGACACTGTATCATTGTATCTGGGAGGAAATTTCCTTGTATTTAGTATCTATTTATGGCTTATTTGACTATGCCATTAGCTCAGATTGCGTAATATCTAATGACGGCATGATTACAAATAGGAAATATAGGGAAGAAAGCAGTTGTGAGGTAAATGGAGGCACTGCCGTAGCGTCTTTCCGAAGGTACAGATGTAAATCACAAAATTACTGACACTAAGCCTGCTTGCCTTTTCGAGATACAAACTAGATACTTCTCAGCGTGAAGGGGGAATGCCGCCCACATATCCACAATTTTTTACAACTGAAGTTTAGATTTTCATAAAATTGTTCATTCTTCGAGGTTGAGTTCTGATTATATATATATATATATATATATATATATATTCATTAGTATTCAGCCTTGGAGGCCGGGCTTGGCAGGAACCAGAGCCCAGTCATGTGACCGGTATGGTTCTGGCACACTGCATCCTAGGCAAGTTCTTGGGGGTAGGTTGCCATTGCTTTCCCCCGCCTTTACACGTTCCCACTTTAGCCGCCAGAGAGAGATCCTAGCAGCGAAATATGGAACTGTGGGCGAGAAAGATGTCCGGTAGTATGTATATATATATATATATATATGTATATATATATATACATGTGTGTGTTAAATAAGGTCACTGACACACGTGTCTGTACTTCTGTTTGTTCGTAACTTTAAACTCGATTGATACCTCCAGCAATAATGGCGATCTTTATGAAATCATAGACGTAACATGACATGCATAGATCTACATATTAAACCTTCTGCACACACGCCCACCAACTCTTTTGTAGACGAGATCTCGTCCCCCTCCACTTACACCAACACTGATGGTTATACTGTATCCTATTATATATTGTGTAGTTTTCTACGATAATTGTATCCAACCTGATGATGGCCAAAAATAGTATTGGCCGAAACATGTAGTTGACATGTTATGTATAATTGACAATATAGTTGTGTTATGACGGTCATGTCCATGCATAGTCTATTTATGCCTTTTTCCGTATTATTAAGAGAAGACGTTCCCCAAAACCTCTGTGTGATACCGAAAACTGAAATGTTGTCAAGGAAATATATTGTATCCAATGGGATTTAGCTTCACGCAGCGGTGACTATGACGATAACTGTAGCCTGGGATGTAGCACCGTGTAGTCTTGTAGCAGTGTATTTGCACGGAGCAGCAATCGTAGCGTCATTTCTTCGGAGCCAGACAAGCACCGAAACAAGCAGCAATATACGACTTATGCAAGACATCGCAGGAACGAAATTCTTCTCCAGTTACATAAATTTATAGAAATAATGCAAGATTTGAAGTTCGTCTCCTGAGATCTGACGCAGTGTTGTCTGGTAGGAACTGAGCAAAGTTTATGTAAATCGTACTGCTGGAAGAGCACAAGAAGATCAAGGTAAGATGTAAGCAGAAAGGACAGAGTTTCTCGAAAGAGCAAATAGGCGACAGAAGAAAGAAAGAAAGAATAGTGGCCAAAACCACTTTATTGAAGACGGCGCGAAGAGAGTAGGAATGTATTTAGAGATGCACGTAAATTATTTGTTGGATTTCTTAAGTAACGCCTACGCGAAATATATAGAACGTCTGCGGTTCCGAATAACTGAAAAAAAGTCCTCAAGAGAAGTGGACCAGTGCGGATGACTGTGGTTTTCAGAACGCCGATAAGGATTTAAGTCTTTCCCGTAGTCCGTGGACGAGGAAGCTCCTCCGAAGCGCCGAAAACTAGTCACCAATCGGTCCAGCGGCATATCCCCGAAAAGTTTAATCCTAATGTACCTGCGTTCTTCAGAAAGCCATTTCGTCTGTTTTTGTTGTCAGTTAAGTACAAGAAAATTTCACATCACTTAACTACAACATTGATCAATTCATATTTATTTCCAGGATATTCTCCAGCTGTTTCAACGCCCTTCTTCCACCCTTAAACAACAGCATGTACTCCAGCCCAGTAAAGTTGTTCTTCATATGCAGTTACTGGAGAAAGCTTCTGCACGCGTAACATAACCCTAATTTTTCTCTTCAGCCTGTCTTTTAAAGTATCAAAGAGATGAAAATTTGATGGTGTGAGGTCAGGATTGTAGAATGCGTGTAGAAACACTCCCCATCATAATCCTGTGAAGGCCTGAGTCGTACGCGCACTTGTGCTTGGCATGATGACATTAAGGAGCAACAATTCTAAAATATTTCTTTTTGGATGAGCTCGACGAAGGAGAAACGCCAGACTTCTTAGGATTTCAGTGTAGCGCTCGGAGTACTCTGGTGTTCCCTAGGCATAGCTGTCACACGAATAATTCCTTTTTCACCCCAAAAATTCGGTAGCCATAATTTTTCCTCCTGTAGGCACTTCCTCAAATTTCTTCTCTTTGGGAATACTGTTTGGCGCCACTCTATCGATTGAAGTTTGGTTTCAAGTTCCAAATTCTGAACAAATTGTTTCATCCCGTGACAGTTCACATCTCACTACAGTTGTAGCACCCAACGAAAATGGACCAGCTTCATCTCTCATTCTGCAATTTCTTGTAAACGTAATGTCTAGAAGGAAACAGTGGATTCTGGCCTCTATAGTGAAAGACTAAGAGATTTTAATGCTAAACTTATACTCGTAGACTTATTAAACAATAATATTATTAAAATTGTTGCTCCCCCATTACAAAGGCAAGCTGTACACAAGTGTGAGCGTAACTAAAGCCATCAAAATACCTGGTCGCTAAGGTATTACAGAACCCTTGTATTTTTCTCTGCAAGACAGGTTGTGAGGACTCTGCCAGACGAATGACGAGGCGCTGCTTAACACTGGGCACCAGCGGCTGCAGATGTGGGAAAAAGGAGGCCAACTTCTATGTGGCTGCAATACATGCTCTTCTTATACTGTTTCTACATTGGAACACGAGGAGTGTTCTTGACAGAGACGGAGGGCCCACTGCGTAATAACTACGCATGCAGTGAGAAGGTAGCAAAGTTTTGTGATATTTTGAAACGTTTAATTTTTAAATACCTGAACTAAAAATAACCTTGCAATTTGTATCATGTCTTTATAGCGTAGCTTAATCACAGATCAAACATTTATTTACTGGAAATTTATCAAAACGTTTAACATTTTCCTTTCCTGTCATTCAAACTTCTTCTTCCACGATGAATGCCGAAGGAACGAAAAGCTTACTGCATAAGAAACAAACGTTAAAATGATTTATGATATATGTTCACTGTATTATGATAAGATGAATTGGTCCCGGCGGTCGTGCGCTCTAAGGCGTAGGTCTGAATTAGTTTGATTCCTGGGATCGCGGGTTCGAATCCTGGTAAGGATATCGATTTTCGTCTTTTGTGTTTGTTGTGTGTTGTGAAGGTAGCGGCATTTGCGAAGAGCTGATCACTCGTTAAGGGGAGTTCTACCGAGTGTGTTTGTGTGTGTCAAATTGTTTGCGGTCTAAGAACCTCAAACATCAGGCGCCCAGACTTGGGTTGCTGCACCACAGAAAAAGAAAGTTGGCCTAATACAATGTATAGTTACGTCACTAGACATTACTTTCGAAAAGGATAAGTTCAACTTACCTGAATTCGCGCTTCCGGAAGGCCAATCTTTTCTGCCAGGCGTTCCCGCGCAAAGACGTCTGGATAATGCGTCCGCTCGAACTCTGAAACGAAAAGAAATATTTGGAGACCTAAAGCATGCGACGTCATTTTAAGGTGAACGCAACAATGACAGTGACAAGAAGGATTGATTTTAGGGTCTAGTTTTCGGAATGTCTCTTAATTTTTCTTGTGGTTCTGGGTTCAAATCTCTGTCCTGTGGCAGGTTATGTTTATTGTTAATTCTGGTGGCTTTCCTCAGTTCTTACAGAAATAAGCAGAAATGTATCTTAAGTTTGGCTCCATTCGCTTCCTGCCACACATCCTTTAAAGTTCACTTAACATAATTATCCAAAAATTCTACGGCACATAATCTAAACATCAAATGCTCCATGAAGAAATTAAATATTTAAAAGTAGCACTACAGAATTGTGATTTGAGAACAACGAACATTATTTTTAAGAATAATTGATTGGTCTTCTTAATTGAGACTCTTTACCAACATTTTTACATGGGTCAGAAAATTGGACTCTAACAGCTTTACAATGACGAAGAATTGAAGCGGCAGACATGCAGTTACTGAGACCTCTGGCAGGCTACACCCTTTATGACCACAAAACAAATGACTACATACGCCACGAACTACGGATTACAGGCGTACTAGATAAGATAGATGAATACGGACAGAACTGGCTTTTACACTTGCAAAGAATGGCACAAAACCGAATCCCTTTGAAATTATACCACTACAGACCACAAGGAAGGAGAACAATTGGAAGACCGAAGAAGCGTTGGCTCGAGCAGCTGTAAATCTGGAGACGGAACGGATCAAAGGGTCCAAACCTTGATGTTTATGATGATGATGATGATGATGATGGTGAATTGAGACTCAGCGAGTTCGATGTGAGGCAGGAGCTGACATTTTAATTCCTTTAAAAAACTTTAGGATTCAAATTTTTAGACGAGGTTCGGGCATGGAGATATTTATTTGAAAGTTGGAGTTCTATATCTGCTAAGGGAATGACATAGTTTATATAAAATGTGCACGAAAACATGGCCCGGAAATGCTTTGTAAATTCTAAAAAGCTTAGATAAAATACACTTGATAAATTTTATAATGAACGTGGAAATAAGACAAGTACTGCTTGAATACAAGAATAATAATAATTCTTACAATGGAGCCAAGTTAAAATATCAACGATAAAAAGTACTTAAACGACCTACAGCTGAACTTCTGTTTGTAATCGAAAATGCGATCCTTGATATTTCAATAGTATCATTTCTTTTTATAAAAATGCTTTCTATAACTCCACCATGCACACAGAAATACCGTGCTTGGTAGAGCGATATTTGAAACGCTTGATTGATTGAAAGAAGATCGAATGTTAGAAAAAGTGAGACAGAAAACACAGAAGACTAGAGTGATACTAAATGCTTCAGTCTCAGTACACCATAAAATAATGCAAAGTTACATGTTAGATATAAGCAACGTGATGCGATAAAATTCTGTCATCCTTCAGGCGTCATATACGGGATGTTCCCACCAAACATCGAGAGAGGTTTTCTTGGATGAATTATATACATGTAACCAAAAATACCTATATCCGCTTTTTGTACATTTGTTGACTACCGAACACATATTCAAACGAGGACAAATTTATAGTTCTTCTAATATTAACACTGTACCTAACATTAATTTGCGGGCCTGGTAGCTCAGTCGGTATAGCGACTGAGCTATGGGCTGGACGATCCGGGATCGAATCCCGGTGGGGACGAGATTTTCCGCCCAACCAGACCGGCCCTGGGGCCCACCCAGCCTCCTGTAAAATGGGTACCTTGTCGTTCCCCGGGGTAAAGTGCGGCCGGGGCGTGCTGCTGACCACTCACCCTCTTCTAGTACCGCAATCATGGAAGAGTAGAGCTATACCTCTACCCACCCTCTGGGCCACACCGGGCCTGTAACGGGATCACTTTACCTTTTTTACCTTTTTTATACCTAACATTAATTTAACATCTCAGTGAGATAACGACAAAACTTGAAACACAAAAAGTCGCATTAATTTCATACAGTCTTCCTTGGGTTGCCAAGTACGCTGCATAGCACACTCGCCTCCGCATGGCTTGCTTTGGCTATTGGCTCAAGTAGGGCATGCGCAGAGTGTGGATAACACACAATATTAACCTGTAAGCTGAACTGCAAGAATACAATATTTCTTGCGCCATTGTCTCCCTAAGCATTGAACTCCTGGTATAGGTATGTTTGATTACAAAGATGTAAATTAACCTAAGCAACGTGGTCACGAAGTAAGGCAGATTCCTTCTGCAACACCCTGTATACGAAGCATTCGCTCTGATGCATTGTGACGGTTGAATTTCACTGCACAGATTTTGTAGCCTACTTAATTGTGTAACTGTGGTATATGTGAAATTATGTTATACTGAGATTGAGAGATACCATCCATTAATAATAATAATAATAATTATTATTATTATTATTATTCCGATACATGACACAAAAATATACAGTCTGTCCCAAAATAGCATTGACTCGTATGTCGCTGGCAAGTAGGGAATAAGCCGTCTTGACAAGTTGCATGACTCTTCCCATGATAGAAAAAGTGTAAGCGAGTAGAAGGCCTTGGGTTAAGAGGACCAGGAAAAAAAAAATCAAATCTGCGCCCCTTATGTACAGCTGCCCACTTCCTCTAAACGTGGCTCGGCCCTTGGGAGGGAATCTACAATACGTGGTAAACGTAGGAAATTCTATGTGAAATTTCACCCGGAATATGGTGGCGGCAGTTTCCCTGCAAAATTGATACAGAGTGGACGATATCATAAATGAGAAGACCATAAATATTCGTAGCCATTTACAGCAGAATGCTGACTATATGTCCCAAACTCTGCACTTCACCCCCATAATTTGTGTTTCTTATGATTCTGACTTTGAAGATAGGATATTTCCCTAAATAGCATTAAAGTAATGGAGATCCAATTTGCTTGCCGTCAGGTAGAAATGGGAATTTTACATGTAATTGACTAAGAAAAGAGGCGAAATATTTTAATCCAACTAACTAATTAACTGCAAGATACAGAGTCCTTCTGGAGAGGCCAATATTTGATCGGTTCAATAAGTCTCCCAAATTTTAAGGGCACTCTAGTTAAGAACAACCCTGTCCTGAGCGAGATACATGCAGCCCACACTCTCTTACTCAATGTCTTTATAGTACACTTTAATGTTATCATATAATCTATACCTACAGTTAAGAAGTTTATTCTTTTTAACATTTTTCGACTAAAATTCTATACAACATTATCATTTCTTCCATCTCATACTTCTTGATTCCTCCTTTTTCTTGTATGGTTTAGACCACAGCAAATTCCTGGTTCTACGTCTCGTTCTATCCATCAGTTCACGATTAATACTATTCTTCAGCTGTCAGCCATCTCTCTGTCTTCCGAACTAATCTCTCCAGTTTTTTATGTATTAATGTTTTTTTTTATTCTACCAGATATCTTTACTATTCCTTGACATTATTTCTATAGTACTATTTGAGAAACATTAGATGTACTATTTACCATGTCCCTCAGTATGAATTTATTACCAGTCTCATCTTACTTCCTCGTGTTCGTGAGGACATGCTTAAAATATTACAACCCGGCTGGGAAGATTACGGCCTTCTGGAATGTGAAGCCCTGCACATTGGAAGGGAAGTCCGAGGCGAGTGTAGTCTTAAATCTTCCGGGCTGTAAGAAGTTCAGGTCTCAAATGACACCACCCCAAATTCGGAGAAGAAGGAACCAAAAATGCGATTGGGTTGAAGGAATTACTAAAGCCACTTGGCAATAAGAGAGGAGGAACGAAAAGTTGAGGCACCATTACCTTTCTCGAGGCTCTCGATCTGCTCATTGGTGAAGGACGTACGATTCCTCTGCAGCTTCCGTTTGAGCTGGCGGCGCAGCTCCGTCTCATCTTCACCAGACGAGTTGTGGTCTGAGTTGCCGTCAGACGTGTTCTCGTGCGTAATGTCGCCCGCTGCACACACACACACACACAACACACAATTAACACAATGTTTTAAATGGATCCTTCTTCAAAATCGGACGGTCTCTCAAGTGTCCAAGAAATCCCCGCCTTCTTTGAAAAACAAAACTTGCGATTCTGTATTCAGCAGACCCCACAAATCGTCCCTGATGAGAGCCAAATAATGTCTTTCCAGAACCTCACATCGCGTATCTTCCTGATATATTTTAATTTTATCCTTCTATATACACTTATGACTTCCGAGCCGTAACAATCCTCCCCATTTCCAGAGCAATTTTTCTATAAATTTCTAATATCTCTTACATTTTCTGCCCATTTCTTTCTCCTTAATTTTATCTTCCTTCCAATAATTTGTCGACAATTAAAAAAATTTTTTAAGTTTTTCCATATGAATTTTCTCTATCTTTCCATCCTTTCGCATTGTCATTTTAGTACCTTTTTTATATTATTCTGCTACCCGTGACTACGTCTAAGGTGTCATTAGACTATAAAGTGCAATAGGCCTATACAAAATTCTAACGTCAGATTGCACTAATCTATTTACAACAACATTTGACTGTGCTATAAATTTGTGATTATCTGTGGCAGTGTATTTAAGTCCACGGGCCATGCTGCTTTGCTGACAGACACGTGGCTTTCACCCAGCAGTAAGATAAAGGGGAGGAGGACTACACCCCTATCTGTTACACGATAAAGACATTACACTAAGGGATATAACGTAACGCAGGGGATTACACTGAGCTCGTTAGTCGACAGGCAGTGATCTGGAAACCCTTTATTATATTTAATGGCTAACAATATTATTAAATGTGTCCACAGTGTTCTGACGTAACTCCTTGCCGCCCATATGGCGCAGTTTCGAAAACAGAAGCAAGTTCAGTGCTGTCGGAACCACAAAGTTACTGTTTTGGGGTACACGGCACAGAAAATTCTAGATCCAAAATTTGAGATGAAGAAATCTTCAGGAAAAATTGGACACAGATAGAAGTATGATATAGAGAAATAAGAGGAACGTGCACTTTATTCAAGTGGCTCAAAATAAGATCCTCTGAAGTTTCTTGTTCCATAAAGTGCCCAACATTTCTTGAGCCACTCTAAGCTCCTAAAACATTTTCTTTTTTCCCACAGAAACGTTTAGCCGGTCATTGAAAAAATTTGTTTTGAAAAGTAATGAATTAGTCGTTAATCTACGTTGACGTTACAGCAAATAAAGTAACAATAAAATGTAATTAGAATTTACGTTAAAGTTAATGTCGATAGCACGCATTGGCGTGCGGTTACTTTCTTTTACTCTTTGGCCTTTTAAATCACAGAGTGATTTAGTAATACAAACAGTTAATTTGCCTCCACAAGCTACTCTGAAAATAACATGAAATAAGTAAATACAAGTGATTATTTTCCTAAACAGTAGTAAGAGGTGGATTTTCCAAAGAGATAGGTACTGTTGTTGCTGTGAACTATAAGCTGAATTTGTACGTATAATCTAGATGAACTTGTGTTTCCATAGCTTTGTTTTGTTATAATCACGTATTACTCTCAACATTTATGGTCTATTTTCTATAAAACATAGGGAAGTGTAGGGTTAATCGTTACGAGGTTCCATTATACGCGTCTACGATTAGAAACTCGAGGCTTGAAGTTTCTGTTTTACAATTATATTAGCCGTTGCCCATCTGTAACTGAGAAGCAGCTTCATCTAAACCCTGTTTAAATACAAGAATTCAATGTATAATTCTTGATGTCTGCAAAATCTGCAGTACACTCACTTGATATTCAAGGCCTTTCGCCCACCAACTACTGAAAATTCACTTAAACAAAAACCAATTAACTGTATCTCATGGTCCCACTAACTAATTAAATCCGCGCAACAGAGTCCTTCCTGCGAAACTAACCGGTTCTCAGCTACTTAAGAAATTTCCCGCATTTTCTAGAACATGTAAGTTCATTACCGCATTTACAAAAACCTACCATCTCTCCCAATCCTGAGCCAGATCAATCCAGTCCAGGCCTCTTCATCTCAATTCTTGAAGTTCTGTCTTAATATTAGCTTTCCATCTATGCCCAGGTCTTCCAAATCGTCTGTATCGCTCAGAGTTTTCTCCAAAACCCTGTATGCACCTCTCCTCTCCCCCATACGCGCTACATTCTCCGCCCATCTCATTCTTCTTGATCTGATCACCCGAAAAATATTTGGCGAGGAGTACAGGTTATTAAGCTCCTCATTATGTAGTTTTCTCCATTCCCCTCTTAACTTAGTTCACTTAGACCTAAATATCTTTCTCAGAACCCTATTTTCGAATACTCTCAGCCTATGTTCCTCCCTCACTTCGAGATACTAAGCCTCAAACCCATACAAAAAACAGGCAAAATTATGGTTCTCTATATCTTTACTGTATGTATTTGGACAGCAAACTGGAAAGCAAAGTTCTGCACCTACTGGTAACAATCATTACTTGACTTCAATCTGGTCTTATTTTCTTCGTGAATGGAATTTTGATTTGTGAGGGCTTTCACAATTATCTGAACTATTGTACCCTTTTGAAGGATTTATTACCTACATATATATTGTGATTTTGACCTGCATGCTGGTCTCGAGACATGACCAGGTACTTGATTTCCTCAGCACTTACTTCCAGACCAATCTTCTTATTAGCAGCTACCATTTTCTGTTTTTTTTTTTTTTTTTGTATTGTATGTGTGCTTCCTTCCAATTTTTTGAAACCTTCATCATAAAACAGAATTTGATGAATAATATTTACTTTAAATCCCTCCTGTTTTGCC
>Ga0123355_10006377_pt1 | contig 17456 bp, 14 predicted proteins | sample TergutEmb28metaG_3_FD_89872 | JGI IMG/M metagenome (GOLD analysis project Ga0123355, IMG submission 89872) | Embiratermes neotenicus P1 segment gut microbial communities from Petit-Saut dam, French Guiana - Emb289 P1 | ecosystem: Host-associated > Arthropoda: Insects > Digestive system > Gut ...
ACTGCGATGCTCGACCGTGGGCGGCGCCAGCTGGCGAGGGCGCCCTCTTCCATCGCCACCGCCTCATCGGCCGGCTCTATACGGACATCCGCGGCCGCGGGTAGCCTGGCGAGGAGAGGGCGCAGCTGGCCCGGTCGGCCGGTGAGGGCGATGGGGACCCGTAGCTCGCGGGCAGCAGCGATCGCCCCGGCGACGATCTCGCCGGGAGCGTGATCACCACCCATAGCGTCGACGGCGATCATCGTGCGCGGCGCAGGCCGGGTCTCACCGTCGTCGCCGTACGCGAGGTCGCCGTCTGTCCCGCCCTCAGCTGGCTCTGCGGGGGGCGGAGGTGCCTCCTCTGGGCGGCTCAGGGCGTCATCCGGCTGCACTGGTGCATGGCGCCTAGCCTCTCACTGCGACGGAGCCGGGGAAGGGGGGGAATCCCGGAGCCGGCTGTCAGGTAGCGCTGAGGATTCCTCGGTAGCGATGAGAATTATGGGCCTGACGAGGGTCAACTCCAGTGAACAAGTGGGTCAGGAGAGACAAAACGGGGAATCATGGGATCGGGACACGCCAGTGCGGGCGTGGGAGATCATGCGCAGGTTTGTAGGGACCGCGAGGAGGCGGTACCGAAGGGAGTTGCATGACCGTTCAAGAGTTGTCGCCGGCTGTCCCCACACAAGGCCGTCGCTTTCGGGCGTACTCGGCCAAGCATCTGGACGAGCTGACCTCGCGTGCCGGGCTCAGCGCAGCCGAGCGGCTGACAGTTCGCGCTGTTGCGACAGTGCTGCCGTTCCGAACCAACGACTACGTGGTTGACTCGCTGATCGACTGGTCCGCCGCGCCGGATGATCCCATCTACCGGCTGGTTTTCCCCCAGGCGGACATGCTGCCGGCAGAGTGTGTCGGGCCGATCGCGGAGATGCTGGCGCGCGGGGCGCCGGAGCCGGAGGTCCAGGCGGCAGCGCACATCGCGCGGCTGCGGCTCAACCCCCACCCGGCAGGCCAGCTCGTTCTCAATGTGCCGACCCTGGGCGATGAGCCGCTGCCGGGTGTCCAGCACAAGTACCCGGAAACTGTGCTCGTTTTCCCGAAGCAGGGTCAGACGTGCCACGCGTACTGCACCTACTGCTTCCGCTGGGCTCAGTTCGTCGGTGAGCCGGACCTCAAGATGGCGACCGACGACATGGACCGGGTTGCCGCCTACCTGGCGGTGCACCGGGAGGTCACCAGCGTCCTGATCACCGGCGGCGACCCGATGATCATGGGTACCGGGGTGCTCGAGAGGTATATCGAACCCCTGCTCCGGCCTGACCTCGGCCACATCGAGTCGATCCGGATAGGGACCAAGTCCCTGTCCTACTGGCCGCAGCGATTCGTCTCAGACCCGGACGCCGACGACGCTCTCCGGCTCTTCGAGCGGGTGATCGCCGCGGGCAAGACGCTGGCACTGATGGCGCACTTCACTCACCCCCGTGAGCTCGAACCGTGCCTGGTAACCACCGCGATCAGCCGGATCCGCTCGACCGGGGCAGTGATCCGCACCCAGTCGCCGCTGATCAGGAGCATCAACGACGACGCTTCGACCTGGTCGACCATGTGGCGCACGCAGCTGCGGCTCGGCCTCGTGCCCTACTACATGTTCGTCGAGCGGGACACCGGGCCACAGGGCTACTACGCCGTGCCGCTGGTGCGGGCAGCCCAGATCTACCGCGACGCCTACAGCTCGGTCTCGGGCTTGTGCCGTACGGTCCGCGGTCCCTCGATGTCGGCTACGCCCGGCAAGGTCTGCGTGGACGGCGTAGCGGAGATCGCCGGCCAGCGGGTTTTCGTGCTGCACATGATCCAGGCTCGTGACCCCTCGCTCGTGGGCACGCCCTTCTTTGCGCACTACGATCCGGAGGCCGTGTGGCTGTCTGACCTGCGGCCAGCGTTCGCTGACCGGTTCCCGTTCGACCCCGCGCCGGTCGTGCCCCTGTCGCCCGACGACGGCTGCGCGGAGCTTCTCGCGCCGGCCAGCTAACCCCGCCAGCTAACCTGGCCGGCTACATACCCTCCCGGCCGCTTGTGGGTGCCTGGCTACTACTGCTCGAGCGATAGTAATCAGGCACCCATGTTGGCGCAGAAGTGCATGAGGCCCTGGGTCGGCCGCGCTGTGGCCCTGCCGCGGGCGGGCCCCGGGGTCGCCGGTTAGCCGGCAGCGGCTGTGCTCCGCTGGCTGACGTCGCCGGAAGCGCCCCTGGCGGCCGGTGGCTGCTGCTTGATGAACAGGCAGCAGATGGCACCTGCCAGCAGGAACAGGATTGGCACGATCATGGACGGCCGCATCGCCTGCACGAACCCGTTCGTGAAGACCTGGCTGGCGAGGCCGGCAGTCCGGTGCGTCGGCCCGACGCCGAGGCCGCTCCTGGCCGCGGCCTGGAAGCCGGCCAGCAGCCTGTCGCGAGCGGCAGCTGGCAGGTGCGCCCCTAGCTGGTTGATCTGGTCGGTGAAGCCGGCGATGAGACGATTCTGGAGCAGCGCGCCGACTCCGGCCGTGCCGATCACAGTCCCCACCTGCCGGTTCGTGTTGAAAACGCCAGAAGCCGCTCCGGCCAGGCTGGGACTCACGTTGCGCATCGCCACCGTGATCATCGGGGCGAACGTGCAGCCGATGCCGATGCCGGCCACGAACTGCGGGGCGAGGAAGTCGTACCAGGCGGAGTTGGTCTGGGCGATGACGGCGATGGCGCCCATGCCGACGGCGAACAGCACCAGGCCGGTCAGCAGTATGTACTTGCCGCCGATCCGGTCCGACATCCGGCCGGCCGCCGGCGCCACGAACATGGACACCAGCGAGGCGGGCGCCATGGTGAGGCCAGCCTTGAGTGCGGAGAACCCGAGCACGGACTGCAAGTAGATGGTGAACGGCAGGAATATCCCCAGCATGCCGATCGCGATGAAGGCCGTGACGATGTTCATGAGGGTGTAGTTCCGGTCCCTGAACAGGGCAAACGGTACGAGCGGCTCACGATCCTGCCGCCTGGCCTGCTGGTAGATGAACAAGGCAAGGAGCACGACGCCGACCGCGAACAGCAGGGGGATGGAGAGGACGGAGTTGATCCTTCCCCAGTTGTACTTCTGGCCCTCGACGAGCGCGTAGCAGAACGCGAGCAGGGAGAGACTGGCCAGCACGATGCCGCCGAGATCGAAGTGATGCCGCTGGCCGGTGCGCAAGTCCGGGATGACGAGCACGGTCAGGATCAGGACGGCGATGCCGATCGGCAGGTTGATGAAGAAGATGTACCGCCAGTCGAACGCGGTGACGAGCAGGCCGCCGAGGGTGGGCCCGGCGATCGTTGCGACCCCGGCGACCGCGCCCCACACACCGAACGCCGCGCCGCGACGGTCCGGCGGGAACACCATCGTCAGGATGGCGAGGGACTGCGGCATGAGCATGGCCGCGCCGACGCCCTGGATCGCCCGGAATGCGATCAGCCAGCCCGAGGACGGGGCCAGCCCGCACGCCGCGGACGCCGCGGTGAAGAGAGCAACCCCGGCAAAGAACATCTGCCGCTGGCCGAGCAGATCCCCGAGCCGACCGCAGGTGATCAGCAGCACGGCGAGCACCAGTGCGTACGCGTTGATGACCCAGAGCACGTCGTCGAGCGACGCGTGCAGCTTGTCGATCATGTTCGGGATCGCGATATTGACGATCGTCAGGTCGAGCAGGGTCATGAAGAAGCCGAGCGAGACGACGATCAGAACGACCCATGGATTGGTGCCGCGCCGTGCTGGCGCCGCCACTGTGGCCACGGACTGCCTCCCCGGCTGCTGACCAGACTCTCACCCCACGCTACGGCAGAGGTCTGACAGCGCACCGGCCAGCCGCAGGAAGATGGCCAGGAATAGCGTGCTGGAATCAGGAAATCTGGAGCGCGCTGGCGGTCATGCCGTTCGCGGATGTGAACGGCTGCAGGGTCGTCACATTGGTCATCGTGAGCGGGAGAAGCTGCGATACGCCAGCCTTCCCGAGGAGCTGGAGGATGGTCGCGAGCGGGGTGTTCGGCGTGATCGTCAGCGGTATGCCGAGCAGGTCGCCCGACAACTGGGTCGCGTAGAGCACCACGTGGCCGTTGAGGTCGAGCGCGGACGCCGTCGTGGTCATGGTGGCGCCGCCCTGCGTGACTGCGAGGTTGACCCCGCTGAGGTCCAGCGTTGACGCCGAGAACTGCATCATCCGCACCGACCCCGCCGCGGTCGGAACGCTCACGACGCCGTCGTACGCGAATCCAGTCATGCTGACGGACGACGCCGTCAGCGTTGACTGAGACGTTGCGAGGGCAAACGGCGGCACGCTGCCGGTCGGGGCCGGACTCGGGCTCGGGCTTGGGCTCGCGGCGGCAGGCCTCGCGCGAGGGGTCGCAGCGGCACTCGGACTCGCGCTTGGACGAGTGCTAGGGCTAGCGCTCGCGCTGGCGGACGGGCTCGCACTCGGCGCCGGCGTGGCGGCCGCGGGCGGGTCGGTGGGCTGCGTGGGGCTGGAGTTCTGACAGAAGAGGCCGAAGCTCAGCAGGCATATCAAGGCGGTGACGATATTGCCGCCAATGACCGTGCCGCGAGCTGGGCCGTTGCGGTAGTGGGGCGCGGACCGGCCGTGGGGCGAGCCTGCCTCCGCGTACCTGGCGGTGAGGCCGGCCATCCCTTCGCCAGAACCGGCCGCGCCCCAGCTAGGGTCCAGGCGGCCCCATTCGGACGGCATCGCGGTAACCGGTCTGGCCCGTACCGGGGCCTCGCCGCCGCCGCCCGCCGTCTCATCAGCGCTGGTGTCTGCGCTGGTGGCGGTCGCGTCCGGGTCCTGGTCCGCGAGCGGGATGTGACCCGGGGCGGTGTCGGCTGGCGTGGTCGGCCCGCGCCGTCGAAGACGCCGGGGCGCGGCGCCTGGCGGCAGCGGCGCCCAGGCGAAGCCGAGCGACCCGCCGACCACGCCGAGGATCGTGCCGAGAAGGAAGCCGCCCAGGTTCGACGCGATGAGGGCGGTAACCGCCAGGAGCACGGCCACGATCGAGTAGAAGGTGCGCTGCGCCGGGTTGATCCACAGCAGCAGTCCCGCCACGATCAGGACCGCGCCGATGAGGATCCCGGCCACGCCGCCGATGCCGATGTGCAGGATGAGGCCCATGCTGTGCATCGGCAGGGGAAGGAGCAGGAGCTCCGCTCCCGCGATGACGAGCAAGAGGCCGGCCCAGAACGGCCTGGACCGGCGCCAGTCGCGGAACAGGCGCCACCCGGCACCCGCGCGGCTGACGGCGCTAGCTCGCCTGGCGTCGTCGGCAACCGGCCCGGCCGGGATGGCCCCGGCCGGGTCTGCATGCTGCGTACTGTCGGCCATCACTGGTTAGAAGCACTCGGGAGTGCTGCTGGTCAGCCCGAAGGTCAGGTTGAATCCCGGCAGTGTGAACGTTCCGGCCGAGGTCGAGTACGCGACCTGCCTCAGGTTAGTGATGCTGATGTCACTCGCCTGCTGGCCGAAGGTCCCGGCCGTCCCCACCGGCACGCCGGAGATGGCGTTGAGCGTCGATGCGTCCTGGCCGATGTTGATGTTGTGGAAGGTCGCGGTAGAACCGGACAGCTGATTCGCATCGATGATGAGTGAGTCCGCGTGTACCGGCGTGCCGCCGTTTCCGGCCGTGATCTTCAGCGTCCAGTTGCCGAGCGGACCGAGGTTGGTCGCCACGCTCTGGCACAGGTTGGTGAGATCGGCCGAGCCAATCTCGGACTCCGCCACCGGCTGCTTCGAGCTCGCGGTGTTGTCGAGAGTGCCGAACTGCTGGAAGCCGGTGCCGGTCAGCTGGTCAGCCGACACCTTGAACTGCTGCCCGGAGATCGAGAACGAGGACGCGAGCGCGCCGTTCGCGGTGAGGCTGAGCAGCAGGGCGGTGATGCCTGCCGCCGGGACGAACAGGATGGCGAACCGCCGCCAGCGAACGCGGCCGGCCGGCCCGGTGGCGCCGTGCTTGCCGCGCCGCGGACGGAGGGGACTGCGCGGGGAGGTATCGGAACTCATCTGCGGGCTCCTTGCAGCCAGTGCTGTTGAGTGGTTGGGCCCGTGGGCCGGCATTGTGACCGACCTCACAACAAGTTGACGAGTCGGTAAGTTACTGGCTGGTAGGAATGTCGTCAAGCCTTTCTGGCAAACCAGGCGGTTTGCCCAAGATCCGCCCGTACTGGTGAGGCCCCCGGTGGGGCACGGGCCAGCCCGCGAAGTATGCTCCCGGCCATGGAGATCAACGGAACCGCTGCAATCGTGTCCGGCGGGGCCAGCGGCCTGGGTGCGGCAACGGTCCGCGCGCTCGCCGCGGCTGGCGCCAGAGTCGTCGTCGCGGACCTCAACGAGCAACTGGGCAAGGCGCTCGCCGACGAGGTCGGCGGGCTGTTCGTCCGGACCGACGTAAGCGATGCCGACTCGGTCCGCGCTGCTGTCGAGGCGGCCGCCGCGGCCGGGCCGCCGCTGCGGTTCGTCATCAACTGCGCGGGCATCGGCTGGGCGCAGCGAACGGTGGGCCGCGATGGCTCGCCGCACGACCGGACGGCCTTCGGCAAGGTCATCGACGTCAACCTCATCGGCACGTTCAACCTCATGAGCATCGGCGCTGCGGCCGTCGCGAAGACCGAGCCTGCTGACGCCGACGGTGCTCGCGGCGTCGTCATCAACACGGCGTCGATTGCCGGCCTCGAGGGCCAGACAGGCCAGCTCGCCTATTCGGCCTCCAAGGGCGGCATTATCGGGATGACCGTGCCTGCGGCCAGGGACCTGTCCGCCATCGGCGTCCGGGTCAACACGATTTGCCCCGGCATCATTGACACGCCGATCTACGGGAACGCCGCGGGCAGCGAGGAATTCAAGGCCAAGCTGGTCGCTCCGGTGGTCTTCCCGAAGCGGATGGGCACGGCGGCCGAGTTCGCGCATCTGGTCCGCGCGCTGATCGAGAACGATTACATGAACGCCGAGGTCCTTCGCTTCGACGGCGGCATCCGCTTCCAGCCGAAGTAAGGCCAGCCGAACAAGGAAGGGTCAGACCCCATGCCCGCAGTCCTGACCGAGGTCAGCGACGGCGTCGCCGTCATCACCATCAACCGTCCCGAGGCCAGGAACGCGGTCAACGGCGAGGTGGCTCGCGGCATCGCCGGGGCCGTGGACGAGCTCGACGGCAGGAAGGACGTGCAGGTCCTGATCCTGACTGGGGCCAGCGGCACGTTCAGCGCGGGGATGGACCTGAAGGGCTTCCTGTCCGGTGACTCGCCGGCCTTTGAGGACCGCGGTTTCGGCGGGATCGTGCAGCGTCCCCCGGCCAAGCCGGTCATCGCGGCCGTCGAGGGTTACGCGCTCGCCGGCGGATTCGAGCTGGTGCTCGCCTGCGACCTGGTGGTCGCGAGCGAGGCGGCGAAGTTCGGGCTGCCGGAAGTGCGCCGCAGCCTGGTGGCAGGAGCGGGCGGCCTGCTCCGGCTGCCGAAGCGCATTCCCTACCACCTGGCGATGGAGATCGCGCTGACCGGTGAGCACTACCCCGCCTCCCGGCTGTATGAGGCGGGCCTGGTCAACCGGCTGGTCCCGGCCGGCGGGGCACTCGACGCCGCGAAGGAGCTGGCGGGCAGGATCGCGCTCGGCGGCCCCCTCGCGCTGACCGCCACCAAGCGGGTGATCGTCGAGTCCGCCGACTGGTCCTCAGCCGAGGCATTCGACCGTCAGGGCAAGGTCATCACGCCCGTGTTCATGTCGTCTGACGCCCGCGAGGGCGCGCTGGCGTTCGCCGAGAAGCGTGCCCCGGTCTGGAAGGGCGAATAGCACCAGCCGGCGCGGCGGCACCGGCCCGGACGGCCGCGTTCCCCGCTGATTTTCCCTGCACGCAGCGATGCCCGCCGCTGCAGGAGGAGGAGCAGCGACGGGCATCGCCCGGGGGGCGCCGCGCGGGGGGTCGCGCGGCCGGGGTGATGGCTAACGGGATGGGCCGGTGAGCGCAGGGCGTGGCGCGTGCCTGGCAAGACGCTCCCTGAGCTTCGCGCGGCCGCGGTGAATGCGGGACATCACGGTGCCGATGGGAGTGTCCATGATCTCCGCAATCTCCCGGTACGGGTAGCCTTCGATGTCGGCCAGGTAGATGGCGGCCCGGAAGTCGGCGGGCAGCTCACGCAGCGCCTGCAGGATCTCCGAGTCGCTGATCTGCTCGAGCGCCTCGGCTTCCGCGGAACGAGTCGGCGGCAACAGCGGGTTGCCGCCCATGTGCCACTCCTCCTGGAAGTCGGCGCCGAGATCCTGGACCGGCTCGCGCCGCTTCTTCCGGTAGCCGTTGATGAAGGTGTTGGCCAGGATCCGGTGCAGCCAGGCGCGCAGATTGGTGCCCGGCCGGAACTGGTGAAATGCGGCGTAGGCCTTGACCAGCGTCTCCTGAACAAGGTCTTCGGCGTCGCTGGGGTTCCTCGTCATGCGCAGCGCGGCCGGGTAGAGCTGGCCCATGAGCGGCGTCACTTCGCGCTCGAACCGTGCCTCACGGTCCGGCATGGCCGCGACGGCCCCTGGCCTGGGCTGCGGAGCCTGAGCGGGCTGAGCCTGAGCAGCCTTGACAGGCTGTGCAGTCGCATCGGGCTTGGTCCGCCCGGTGCTCGCTGCCCGGGCCCGCGTCAGGTCTGCCCTCGTCATGGTCCGCTCCGCTCTCGTCGATGAACTGGCAGAGCTAAGACGTAACTGGGGGGTAAACAGGATGCGTGATCTGCGTAACACTGCGCCTACGCAGCGTGTGCGGTGTGGCATTCGGGTTTCGCGGCGGGGCGCGATCTGGTCTGGGCTTCGGGGGCGCACGGGGGCAGAGCCCCCGTGGGTCTAAATCCAGCGATGGAACCACATACGTGAACTCCACGCCGAGAACGGGATAATCTCGGCGGTCAGCACCGGGTAGAGATAGGCCAGATTGATCAGCGCCACGATGAGATAACCGCCCGCGCCGATGGCGCCGACCGCTCGCCTGCCAGCAGGGGCTCGGGTCGGGCCGATGATCAGGCCCAGGCACAGCGTGATCGCAATGATCATGAACGGCTCGAACGCGACCGCGTAGTAGTAGAACTCGGTGCGGTTGTCGTGCCACGCGTACCAGATCCACGGCAGCCAGCCGGCCGCCACGCCCACCAGAGCAGCCGCGGCCCGCCAGTCCCGGCGAGGCAGCCGGTGGAAGACCAGGTCGCCGATTAGGCCGTTGAGCCACCAGACCAGGCAGAATGCCAGGGCCAGGGTGCCGCCCCACCAGATCGCCGGGGTACCGATGGCGAGCACCTCCGAGGCCTGGCCGTTGGGCACGCCGCACTTCGGGGTCGAGCACCAGTAGAAAGAGATCGGGCGCGCCAGCACCATCCACCCGAGGGGGTTGGACTTGTAGGACTGGAACGACGACAGCCCAAGCCCGAACTGCAGCATCCAGTGGTTGTACTGGTACCAGGAGTCGATGGCGGACCAGACCGGCGTGTGGTTCCCGTTCTGGGCGGCCCAGTTCCGGTCGTACCCGTTGCCGGTGGCGAACCAGCCGCTCCACGACGCCGCATACACCACGAGCGGCGCGGCGAGGAACCAGAGCGGCAGCCACTTGACATCGTGGCGGAGGGAGCCGAGCTGCCAGTTCCGGAACCCGGCGGCGCGCCTGGCCCCGAGGTCCCAGGCCAGCGCCAGTCCGGCGAAGGCTACGAGGAAATAGAGACCGCTCCACTTGGACGCGCACGCCGCGCCCAGGCAGAGCCCGGCGGCCACGCGATACCAGCGGATCCCGAGACCAGGGCCGGTCACGTCGCCGGGAGCGGCCGCAGCGCCTGCGGCCGTCATCCTGGCGAGGGCGCGGTCCCGGTCGATGAGGAGCAGGCCGAAGGCAGCCAGCGCCCAGAACATGACGAAGATGTCGAGGATCGCGGTACGGCTCAGCACCAGTTCGAGGCCATCGAGGGCGAGCAGCAGACCGGCCACGCAGCCGAGCAGGGTAGACCGGGTCATCCTGCGGACGATTCGCGCGAGCATGAGGATCGCGACCGTGCCGACCACGGCGACGGAGATCCGCCAGCCAAAGGGTGTCAGCCCGAACGTCCACTGGCCGATCGCCATCATGATCTTGCCGAGCGGCGGGTGCGCGACGACCTCGCCGGTGAGATGGCCGTTGGTGAGCTGGAAGATATTGGGGTTGCCCTGGACGAGCAGCTGGTTGACGTTCTTGACGTGGTTGAGCTCGACGCCATGCCGCAGGATGGAGTTCGAGTCCGGCACGTAGTACGTCTCGTCGAAGACGACGGCGTTGGGCTGGCTGAGCCGGTAGAACCGGAGGATCCCGCCGAAGATCATGACCAGGACCGGCGCGGCCCAGCCCCAGAAAGTACTGCCCAGCACGAGCGCGCTGCCGCTCCGGCTGGCCCTCGTCAGCAGCGAGGGCTCGCCGGTAGTCGTCGCGGGCGCCGTCTGGTACACGTCCATCGACAGCAATGGTATTGGCCGCACAGCTAGCCTTGGCACGACATGGATCTGGCGAGCGCACGGCCCGCAGGCATCGGGCCCACAGACACCGGGCCTACGGGCAGCGGGCCTGCTGCCACTAGGCCTGCAGATCGTGGCGCTGCGAGCAACGCTGGCGTCCTGACGATCGCGGCCGCGCCCATCGGGGATCCCGCCGACGCATCTGCCCGGCTCGGACCCGCACTGGCGTCTTCAGGCCTGATCGCCGCCGAGGACACCCGCCGGCTGCGGCGGCTCGCCGCCGCCCTCGGTGTGACCCTGACCGGGCGAGTTGTGTCGTACTACGACGATGTCGAGGCGCGCCGCGTGCCAGGCCTGCTCGCCGAGCTGGCGGCGGGGCAGGATGTGCTGCTGGTGACCGATGCCGGGCTGCCAGGTGTCAGTGACCCCGGATACCGCCTCATCTCGGCGGCGACTCAGGCCGGGATCCGGGTGACTGTGCTGCCGGGCCCGTCCGCGGTCACGACGGCGCTGGTGGTCTCGGGGCTGCCGGGCGACAGGTTCGCCTTCGAGGGGTTCCCGTCGCGACGGCGCGGAGAGCGGGAACGACGGTTTGCGGAGCTGGCGGCCGAGCGCCGGACGCTGATCTTCTTCGAGTCACCGCGCCGGATCGGCCAGACGCTCGCAGAACTGGCCGCTGTATTCGGTACTGACCGGCGTGCGGCGGTCTGCCGCGAGCTGACCAAGACTCACGAGGAAGTGCTGCGTGGCACGCTCGGCGAGCTGGCGAGCCAGCTCGCCAGCGGAACCCTCGGCGAGGTAACCCTGGTGGTGGCCGGGGCGCCCGCCGCCCCGGCCGGGCCAGCCGCACTAGCCGAGGCGGTGGCGCAGGTGCACGCGCAGGTCCAGGACGGCGCCACGACGAGGGATGCGGTCGCCGCGGTCGCGGCCGCGACCGGCCTGCGCAAACGCGACCTCTACAACGCCGCCGCGACGGCCGATCCGCACTAACTACGCCTCAGCGACCTCTGAGGGCCGACAGCCCATTGACCCTGAGGGCTTTGAAGTTACCTTCACTGCCCCTCTACGGGCAGTGAAGGTAACTTTGTGGCCCCTTGTGTGGGGGTTGCTGTCGAGGGGTTGCGGAGCCGGGGGCCACGTGGACTGGCACGATGAGCGCGTGGAGATAGCCGAGCACATCGAGTCGCTGCAGCGGGACGGGCAGCTCATGGCCGCGGCGGCGGAGCGAGCCGGGCTGACCGCTGCCGTGCCCTCGTGTCCGGGCTGGCGGGTGCCCGACCTGCTCCGTCACCAGGGTTATGTGCACCGGTGGGCGGGCCGGTTCGTCGCCGAGCGTCTGCCGGACCCGGTGCCGAAGTCCTCCGAGACCGAGATACTCGCCGCCAACCCGCCCGACGGGCAGCTGCTGGACTGGTTCCGCGAGGGACACGCGGGCCTGGTCGCCGCGCTCCGCGCGGCGCCGCCGGACCTGTCCTGCTGGACGTTCTTGCCCGCCCCGTCGGGACTGGCGTTCTGGGCGCGCCGTCAGGCGCACGAGACCGCGATCCACCGGGCCGACGCCGAGCTGGCGACAGGCGGGGCGGTCACGTCCCCCAGCCCGGCGTTCGCGGCCGACGGGATCGACGAGCTGATCATGGGGTTCTTCGCCCGGGATGAGCGGCGGCTGACGTCTGAGCAGCAAGCGGGCGGCCGGCAGCGCGTGGTGGTGCAGCCCACCGACTCCGCGGGCGAGTGGCAGATCGAGCTGACCGAGGATGGCACGCGCGCGGCCAGCGTGCGGCGCGGCATCGACGGTGCGGCGGACTGCACGCTGGCCGGCCCCGCGGCCGGCCTTTACCTGGTGTTGTGGAACCGCGGGGAGCCAGGAGGGGCCACGGAGGTCAGCGTCGGCGGCGATCCTTCGGTCCTCCGCACCTGGCGGGACGGCATGCGGGTCACCTGGGACTGACGGCCTGACTCGCCGTCCGACGTCGGCCGTGGCCGCCGGACTCCCCTAGGCTGACGACTATGACCAGCCGCCACATTCTCGCGTGCGCTGCCTGGCCGTACGCCAACGGCCCGCGCCATATCGGCCACGTGTCGGGTTTCGGCCTGCCGTGCGACATGTTCGCCAGGTACCAGCGAATGTGCGGCAACCCCGTGCTGATGGTGAGCGGCACCGACGAGCACGGGACCCCAATCCAGGTGCAGGCGGACGCCGAGGGCGTGACCGCCCGCGAGCTTGCGGACCGCTACAACCGCGTCATCGCCGAGGACCTGACCGGGCTGGACATGTCCTACGACCTGTTCACCCGGACTACGACGCGCAACCACTACGCGGTAGTCCAGGAGATGTTCCGCGGCCTGTATGACAACGGCTACATCTTCACGCGCATATCGATGGGGGCGGTTTCGCCGTCGACCGGCCGCACGCTGCCTGACCGGTACATCGAGGGCACGTGCCCGATCTGCGGATTCGACAACGCGCGCGGCGACCAGTGCGACAACTGCGGTAACCAGCTCGACCCCGTCGACCTGATCAACCCGCGGTCGAAAATCAACGGCGAGACGCCGGTGTTCGTGGAGACCGAGCAGTTCTTCCTCGACCTGCCAGCGTTCGCGGATGTACTCGGCGGCTGGCTGCAGAGCAAGAGCGGCCAGTGGCGGCCGAACGTGCTCAAGTTTTCGCTGAACCTGCTCGGCGACCTGCAGCCGCGGGCGATCACCAGGGACCTGGACTGGGGCGTTCCCATCCCGCTGGACGGCTGGCGGGACCGGCCGGACAAGCGGATCTACGTCTGGTTCGACGCGGTGATCGGCTACCTGTCGGCGTCGATCGAGTGGGCCAGGCGGTCGGGTGACCCGGACGCGTGGCGGGCCTTCTGGCAGTCGAGCGACGCCGAGTCCTACTACTTCATGGGCAAGGACAACATCGTCTTCCACGCTGAGATCTGGCCCGCCATGCTGCTGGGCTACAGCGGTAAGGGCGCTCGCGGCGGCACGCCCGGCTCGCTCGGCGAACTGGACCTGCCGTCAGAGGTCGTGTCCAGCGAATACCTGACCATGGAGGGCCGGAAGTTCTCCTCCTCCCGCTCTATCGTGATCTACGTCAGGGACTTCCTGTCCCGCTACGACGTCGATGCGCTGCGGTACTACGTGGCGGTGGCCGGGCCGGAGACGCAGGACACCGACTTCACCTGGAGCGAGTTCGTCCGCCGCAACAACGACGAGCTGGTCGCGAACTGGGGAAACCTGGTAAACAGGGCCGTCTCGTTCGCCGCCCGCAACATCGGCGAGATCCCGGAAGCCGGCCAGCTCACCGACGCCGACCGGGCACTGCTCGACAGGTCGCGCGCTGCGTTTGCGTCGGTCGGCGAGGCTCTGGGGAGGTGCCGGTTCAAGATGGCCAGCACCGAGGCGATGCGGACGCTCGGCGAGGCCAACAAGTACCTGTCCGACCAGGCGCCGTGGAAGCTGCGCGAGTCTGACCCGGACCGGATGCGCACGATCCTGCATGTCGCCCTGCAGTGCGTCGACGATGGCAAGACACTGCTCACGCCATTCCTGCCGCGGTCCTCGCAGCAGGTGTTCGAGATGCTCGGCGGCTCCGGCGAGTGGTCCGGCCTGCCGCAGATCCGCGAGGTGGACGAGGACGGCGGCCCGTCCTACCCGGTGATCACCGGTGACTACCGGACTGCGGCCCGCTGGGCGTCCGCGCCCATCAAGCCAGGAACGAAGCTGGCTGCGCCGACGCCGCTGTTCACCAAGCTGGCACCCGCGGTCGTGGCCGAGGAACTGGACCGGCTGGAGCACGGGTGACGCCGCCCGCCAGCGGCTCAGGCGGGCCGGACTCGGGCGCAGATTTTGGCCCTGGTCCCGGAATCGGCCGGCCCCAGGCGTCCGCACCGGAGCCCCTGCCGGGTGCGGCATTCGACAGTCACTGCCACCTCGAGATGATCGACATGGCGGTGGCCGAGACGCTCGCGCAGGCGGCGGCCGCGGGCATCAGCCGGGTCGTTACAGTTGGCACCGACGCCGCGTCCTCGCGCTGGGCTGCGGACTGTGCGGCCACGTTCCCCGATGTCTATGCCGCGGTCGCTGTCCACCCCAACGAAACGGCGGCTGCCGCCGCGACGCCGGCCGAGCGCGACGGCGTGCTCGCCGAGATCGCCAGGCTTGCCTCCTTGCGGCGGGTACGCGCAGTCGGCGAGACCGGGCTCGACTACTACCGGGACAGTGCCGCGCCGGACGTCCAGCGAGACTGGTTCCGCGCGCATATCGAGATCGCCAAACAGGCCGGCAAGCCGCTGATGATCCATGACCGGGACGCGCACGCGGATGTGCTGTCGATCCTGGCCGCCGACGGAGCGCCAGAGCAGGTCATCTTCCACTGCTTTTCCGGCGACGCCGAGCTCGCGGAACGGTGCACGCAGGCCGGCTACGTGGTGAGTTTCGCGGGCACCGTGACATTCGGGAACGCGGCAGACCTGCGGGCCGCGGCCGCCATCGCGCCTGCTGAGCTGATCCTCGCGGAGACCGACGCGCCGTTCCTGACCCCGGCCCCGAACCGCGGTAAGTCCAACGCGCCAGCGCAGGCCGCGCACACCATCCGCGCGATCGCCGCGGCCAAGCAGATGGATGTCGCCAAGCTGTGCGCGGTCATCGAGGCGACCGGCGAGCGGGTCTTCGGGCCCTGGCCTACGTAGGGCACCGGTGTCGCCCGATCTGCTGCCCGCGGCCCGGCTGCTCGCGCCGACCGACATCCGGGAGCTGGCGGCCAGGCTCGGCGTCCAGCCGTCGAAGCGGCTCGGGCAGAACTTCGTCGTCGACGCCGGGACGGTGACCCGGATCGCCGCCATGGCCGATCTCCGGCCGGACGACGTTGTGCTGGAGGTCGGGCCGGGCTTCGGGTCGCTGACGCTGCCGCTGCTCGCGTCGGCGCGGCGCGTTGTCGCAGTCGAGGTCGACCGGCTACTCGCCGCTGACCTGCCGGCCACCGTGGCTGCGCGGGCGCCGCAGTTCGCTGCCCGGCTGGAGGTGGTGACCGCGGACGCGGCACGGGTGGGCCCGCTGCCGGGCGAGCAGCCGACCGTGCTGGTGGCGAACCTGCCCTACAACGTGTCAGTGCCGGTCGTGCTGCACCTGCTGGCGAGTGTCCCGACGCTCCGCCACGGACTGGTCATGGTTCAGGCTGAGGTCGCCGACCGGATGTGCGCGCCGCCCGGCAGCCGGGTCTATGGCGTGCCGTCGGCGAAGCTGGCGTGGTTCGCGACGGCCCGGCGGGCCGGGTCGGTGCGCCGGGCGGTGTTCTGGCCCGTGCCGCGGGTGGACTCCGGACTGGTGGAACTCGTGCGGCACTCGCCCGAGGCAGCGGCGCGGCTACGGGATGGCGCGGGCCAGGCGGAGACCTTCGCGGTTATCGACGCCGCGTTCGCGCAGCGCCGCAAGACCCTGCGGGCAGCGCTGGCTGGCTGGGCGGGCTCGCCCGCTGCGGCGGAGGCCGTGCTGCGCAGCGTCGGCGTCGATCCGTCGCTGCGCGGCGAGGCGCTGAGTATCACGCAGTTCGCGCAGATCGCGACTGCGGGCGCGCCCGGCGGGCCCGATAACATCGGCACGTCGTGATCACAGCTATCAGGCCAGTTCCGGCCGCCGTGACCGTGAAGGTCCCGGCAAAGGTCAACCTCCAGCTCGCCGTCGGGCGCGTGCGCGACGACGGCTATCACCCGCTGGTCACGGTGTTCCACGCGGTATCGCTCCACGACGAAGTGACGGTGCGGCCCGCGGCCAAGATGGCGCTGGCCGTGACCGGCGAGGACGCGGCCGCCGTGCCGACCGACCGGTCGAATCTTGCGTGGCGCGCCGCGAGCGCGCTCGCGAAGGCCGCCGGGCTGCGCGGCGTCGACGCCGCGGTGCGGATCGAGATCCGCAAGCGGATTCCGGTCGCGGCCGGCCTCGCCGGCGGCAGCGCGGACGCGGCCGCGACGCTGGCCGCCTGCAATGAGCTCTGGCAGGCCGGACTGTCGCAGCGCGAGCTTGCCGAGGTAGCCGCCGGGCTGGGCAGCGACGTGCCGTTCTTGCTGATGGGCGGGACCGCGGTCGGCCGCGGCCGTGGCGAGCAGCTCAGCCCAGCGCTGGCAGCCGGCAGCTATCACTGGGCGCTGGCGTTTGGACGGTCCGGCTTGTCGACCGCGCAGGTGTATGCGACCTGCGACCGGCTGCGGGCGGCGCGAGTGGCTGCCGGGGCGCCGCCGCCCGCCGAGCCTGCGCTGAGTACCGAGCTGATGACGGCGCTTCGTTCCGGTGATCCGGCGCGGGTCGGGCCGCTGCTGACGAACGACCTGCAGCCGGCCGCGCTGTCGCTCAAGCCGGAGCTGCGCCGGACGCTCGCCGCGGGCCGCGAGCACGGGGCGCTCGGCGCGATCGTTTCAGGCTCGGGGCCAACCTGCGCCTTCCTCGCCAGGGATGCGGCGCACGCGCGCGAACTGGCCGTGCTGCTCACGGGCGCCGGCGTGTGCCGGGCGGCAGCGCGGGCGAGCGGCCCCGTTCCGGGCGCAACCGTCCTGCGGGACAGCGGGCGGTCGTGAGCCAACCCGCCGTCAGCCGTACTGGCGCCAACCTGGTCAACCTGGAGCAGGCGAGCAAGGCCTATCACGAGCATGTGCTGCTCGACCGCGTGTCCCTCGGCGTCTCGGCTGGCCGGCGGATCGGTGTCGTGGGCCGCAACGGCGCCGGCAAGACAACGCTGCTGGCCGCGCTCGCCGGGACAGCAGTGCTGGACTCTGGCCGCGCGACCCGGGGGCGCGACGTACGGATCGGCCACCTGCCGCAGGCCCAGCAGCTGACCGGTACCGTCGGCGGTCAAGTCTTCGGCACGGCGGCCGAACACGAGTGGGCCGCCGACCCGCGCAGCCGGGCGGTGGTGGCCGGACTGCTCGGCGGCGTCGGCGTCAGTGCGGACGTGCGCACGCTGTCGGGCGGCGAGCAGCGCCGGACCGGGCTGGCCGGGCTGCTGCTC
>Ga0123355_10006378_pt1 | contig 17455 bp, 11 predicted proteins | sample TergutEmb28metaG_3_FD_89872 | JGI IMG/M metagenome (GOLD analysis project Ga0123355, IMG submission 89872) | Embiratermes neotenicus P1 segment gut microbial communities from Petit-Saut dam, French Guiana - Emb289 P1 | ecosystem: Host-associated > Arthropoda: Insects > Digestive system > Gut ...
TACTGCGATATGTAGGCTGACCATTTCGCTCGGCGTTCCATTCTGAATAATGTTTGCTTTTACCTCGCTTTGGATTTTCTATTACAGACAATCCATATTCTCGGCATAAAGCGTCGGAGGCTTTTTGCATTTCATAGTAGTCTTTTTTGGTGCGATGAAATTTCTTGCCATCAACAAATGATACGGTATTAATGACAAAGTGGCAATGTAGGTGATTGATTTTATCTAAATGTGTTGTAACAATCACTTCATGTCTACTGCCCCAGAGCTGTGTTGCCAGCTTTACACCAATCTTATGTGCAATCTCCGGTGTCGCTTCACCGGGAGCAAATGACAAATACCCGTGATATGCGATAATGCCACCAGTTTTTGTAAACTGCCTTTTCGTTGCCATCATCTCGGCTCGTGCTGTATCGGGCGTACAATTTATGCCGGATACAAACTTTTTCATTACCTCATTGTTTTCATCTGAGCAGGTTGTTTTATGGTCTTGAACAGCATACTTAATTACATCCGTTAGCCAACGCTCAGATTCGGACTCTGTATCTTGAGTTTTGATGTAATCCGGATTTGAGGTTTTAAGTTCGTTTCCGGCATAATCAATCACACGTCCTAAATCACCCTTGACCCGCCATAATGAGGTAGTAGCCATTACTCAAGTTTCCTATCAATTTTGCGAGGTAGTTTTACTTCATTGACAATATCAACAAGAGCAACTTTTAGTGTTGCATATGCTTCATCATATCTTTTAACATCAATAACATTTAGGACATGAGCTTTTTGTGCGATCTGATTCATGTTATTTCCAACAGCTCGCAACTCATTCATCATAGAATAATAGTCTGGCGGCGGGATTGGCTGCGGAATGTACCCGTCAAGTAATGAGCGGATATATGCTGATATCGAGTAACCGCTTTTTGTAGCAACCCTCTTTAGATTTTCTGATTCCTTTTCGGACAAAAACACTTGAATCGGCACGGTTCTTTTTCTCATAAAACTATCCTTTCTGTGTGGGTTTTAGGGCTTGCCCTAAGTAATATTTGCCTTTGTCATGACAAAGGCGATGCTTGCTAGTAGTATAACGAATATTGCATGGTCGAATTAGCGTGATAAATCACGCGTTGACTTCGACTTTTGAGGTGTTGACCCACAATGTCGAATATCTGCATACTCAGTGTTCTTGTAATTTGCATTACCGTTCATTATTGCATTGATTACATCGCTTTTGGTTGGCTGTATATCTGATTCAATTGATACGCTCCCATAATTCATTTCTGTAAAGTTAAACTCGTACTTCATCTCGCAAACTCGTTCCTTTCATATTGTCTGGGTGAGCCGGGATATAGTGGGTCAAGTTTGACGCTTTTGGTTGCTGTTTCGCTAGGTGTGTATTCGCCAGCCTTCAATTTTTCGCTTGCAATTCTTTTAGCATCTGCCATGTTCTCGGCATTTACAGTAATGTAAAACTGTTGGGTTTCGCTCACTCTGATATCGTATTCCATAATTTTTGCAACTCCTTTCAAACATAAAAAATGCCCGCCTTAGCGGACTTAAATATTTCACTAGCAACTATCTTTCATGCTGCATTTCTTTTGGTGTTGTGAATTTCACACCTGCGAAGTTTTTAAGATCGACAACATGTTCGCTGTCGTAATAATTTATCATCGCAATTGACTCTGCTTCATTACGACATGATGCTTCAACCTCAACAATTTTCTCGAATGTTTCTGTTACAGTTACTTTGAATTTTTTCATCGGGCATAGTTCCTTTCAATTTTTCTTTTTCGTTGATACTGTTCGTAGTCGGCGATGGCTGTTGAATACACAGTAGAGCAGGCTTTTTGAGCGGTATTTGGTAGATAGTCGTTACGACTGCATTTCTTCAAATGTGCTTCATCTTTTTGAGTATAATGTGGGCTTGATATAAATGCCCGTATCATTGCATCAGGATTTGCATTGCACCAGTAAGCGAGCTTATTCATCAATGCGATATCATCAGAACTCTCATTACCATTTCGACGATTGCCATCCCACAACTGTGCAAATACCTTGTCACGTTGAAGCCCTATGTGTAGGAATTTGTCGTTAGAAGCATTAGATACTGATGTTTGTGGGTTAACTTCTGTTCTACTCGGTGTCGGTGTAGGTAACAAGAAACGGTTGTGCAGATACTGTAGTTCCTGTGTTCTGCTTTCAATATTTTTTACAGCACCATATGTGTTGCCTGTGACTGTGAAATATCGGCCCTTGTTATATATTTCAATAAAATGATCTTTCTTACGATGACGCACTATGTCCACATCCGGTGCAAGTACAAAGATGTGTAATCCTGTTCCACTTGGGCTAATCTCGGTATATGAATCTAAGCTACACACGACATTGTATGCTTCCGGCATGATTGCACCATCCTTCCCAATAACATGGTCAAGGTCAACTCCATATAAATCGTTGCCCTCAAACTGAAAGCCGATACCTCGTGCCAGTCTATGACTGACACATTCGGTAGCGGCTTGGAAACTACTCCATGTTGCGGGAGTACCTGCCTTTGCAAGTTGTGGGTTATTTGCAAGTAGGCTATCAGGATCATATGGTGCTTTGGGTGATGCAGAACCCACGCCTCACACCACCCAATTGGGTCGCTGTTTTAGTGTTTGCGGTATGTTGTTGTATAAATTTGGCATTAAACTCCTCCTTTACCGCACCATTTCACGAACACGTTTTTGTGGTTCAATATAATCTTCATCCGGCTCAGCATCAAAGACAGTATTGTCTTTCTCGCCCATGCCAAGCAGAATGTTTACCTCTTTAAGTCTTGCTGATTTTTCGGTATATTCCTGTTCTTGTGCAAAAGGTCTGCTTAGTTCGCCCTGTGCAGTTTCGAGTTGTTCTTTTACATTTATAAGATTATTCTCACAAGTGGATTGCTTTGACTCCATACCCTCAAGAGCATTGTCGATTCGTGTAATATTACCGTGTACATCAGTTCCTAATGCAACCTCGTGACCTATAGCTCCACAGAGTTTTAACTTGAACTCTGTACTAAATGAATCAAAGGACAACATCATTTCAAAACCACGATATTCTCCAATCTTTTCAGCCACAGTAGAAACTTTGTTTCCACAGACTGCAAGAATAGCTTGCCCCGCTTTTGCTTTCTCTGCATAAGAAATCCCACCGATTGTCATTGGTGGGAAAATGTCTTTATTAGTCGGAGTATTATTCTCAACAGTCACCCTATCAGCTTTGTAACCCTCAATCAGTCCAGTCAATCGCTCAATACTTTGTGGATATTCTTTCAGCACTCTATGCTCAAGTGCATACTTTTGACTGAGGTGACTTGCGTGTAGTATCTTCAACTTATTTACATCCATCTCAAGTTGGCTCTTTTCGATTATTAGTGGATTGCCTGTAGCAAGTGCTTTAATCTCTGCATATGAAAGTGCAGTTTCATCAACATCTTCAGCAGAACGAATAGGGGTTTTACTGGTCATAATTTGAGCAATAAACTTCTGTTTGTTTTCAACTAACTGATACAAATATGAGTCAAAAGTTCCCTCCGTGACATAACGAAATATTTGAACAGCAGGGTTTGTATTACCTTGTCGAACAATACGTCCAAGTCTTTGAGCAAGGTCACTAGGACGCCAGGGGCAATCGGCATCATGCAATGCAACTAACTTGTTCTGCACATTAGTACCTGCACCCATTTTTTGCGTACTACCAAGCAGTACACGTATTTGACCTTTACGAACTTTAGCAAACAGTTCTTTCTTGCGCACCTCAGTATCAGCATTGTGGATAAATGCTATTTCGTGTTCCGGCACACCTTTTGCAATCAGTTTATCTCTCAAGTCATCGTATACATTGAACGTACCATCACTTTTAGGTGTTGATAAATCTGAAAACACTAGCTGAGCCAATCTGTCAGTTTTGGTGTCCTCCCAAATCCTAAATATATTATTGGCACATTTTGAAACCTTGCCATCAGGATCATCAGGGAGCATAGGGTTTATAATACGTTGGTCAAGTGCCAGTTTGCGTCCATCACTTGTTACTCGTAACATATTATCTTCTCGTGGATCAACAACTCCGCTTCGTATTGCTTCCGCACGTTCAGCAAGCTGCGCAATCATCTCTTTCTGTAACTCGCTCGGTTGCAACACCTCTGTGTGAAAGTTAGCCTTTGGCACGGGAAGATTTAACATATCCGCAGTCTGAATATCTGCAACAGAGCGAAACATTGACATAAGCTCCGGTAAGTTGTGAAACTTTGCAAATCGTGTTTTGGCGCGGTAGCCGATACCCTCCGGTGCAAGTTCAATAGCTGTAATAGTTTCACCAAAGATTGAAGCCCAAGCGTCAAAATGTGCTAAGTTGTGCCTGAGAAGTGTTTCATACTGCAAGTACCTTTGCATTGTATATAACTCAACCATACTATTAGAAATCGGTGTTCCTGTAGCAAAAATAGTGCCTCGTCCGTTTGTCAACTCGTCGAGATAGCGACATTTCATAAAGAGGTCGCTAGACTTTTGTGCTTCGCTTTGTCCAATACCTCCTACATTACGCATTTTTGTTGTAATGTAGAGGTTTTTATAATTATGAGCTTCGTCCACAAAAAGACGATCAATACCGAGTTCTTCAAATGTAACGACATCATCTTTTCTGGATTGGTTATTCAACTTAGCGAGCTTAACTGAAAGCTTTTTCTTCATACCCTCTAGCTGCTTGATAGAGAAATTCTCTCCACGACTTAATTTTAGTTCCTCAATTGCACTAACCAGTTCGCTAATTTGCATTTTAATAGAGGCTTGTTGTCGCTCAATGCTCATGGGAATTTTCTCAAATTGCGAATGCCCGATGATGATTGCATCATAATCACCTGTAGCAATTCTTGCACAAAACTTCTTTCGGTTCTTGGTTTCAAAATCCTTTTTTGTTGCAACAAGAATATTCGCCGATGGATAGAGTTGCATAAACTCGCCTGCCCACTGTTCCGTGATGTGATTAGGTACTACAAAAAGGCTTTTATTACACAACCCTATTTGCTTTAGCTTCATTGCAGCAGCAGCCATACAAAAGGTTTTGCCTGCGCCAACATCGTGTGCAAGCAAGGTGTTACCGCCATATATAATACGGGCAATGGCATCAATTTGATGTTTGCGTAATACAATTTCCGGATTCATTCCGGGAAACGTCAAGTGGTTACCATCGTAGATACGAGGACAGATACTGTTGAACTTATCATTATAGATGCGACACAAGCGGTCCCGCCTGTCAGGATCAGACCAAATCCATTCATCAAATTTCTGACGTATGATATCCTGCTTCGACATTGCGATTGCAGTTTCTTTTTTATTAAGAACACGCTTTTCTTTGCCCTGTTCATCATATGTCTTGTCAAAAACGCGAGCATCACGCAGATTGAGCGTTTGCTCTATAATGTGGTATGCGTTGACTCTCTGTGTCCCATATGTATTAAACACATTTACGTTTGAGCGATCAGCACTCTTATCAGAAATTCTCCATGCACCTGTGTAGTCAGAGAAAAATACTTTAATACGATCACGAGTGGGGAGAGGGGTTTTTAATAATTGATATACGAACTCTTGTACTACATCCGGTGGCAACCAAGTTGCACCTAATCGTGCTGATATCTCTGTTGCGTTCAAATCTTCCGGTACAACAGCTTCAAGCGATGTTACATTTATATCGAGAGAACCATCTTTTACTGTAGTAGTTGCAGCTTTTGCTAATGCCAGTTTTTCACGCACATTGCCTGATAGATACTCATCTGCTGTAACATATTCTGTATTTTGTAATTCACCAGTACCAACATTAAGAAAAATGACACCCTCAAGCTCTCGTATGAGGTCATCTTTGCTGATTCCTGATAGTTCTGACATAAATGGGATATCTATACGCGCTTTTTCTGATAATGAAACCGCCAATGCTTCTGCCGCTGTGTCAACGTGGGTTATTGGAATGTATGGCTTTATTGTACGTTTGGTAAACATATCTGCCTTGCGTTCTAGTTCACCGTTTTCATCGAGCACCTCAAGCGCACAGAGTAGCGCATATGAGCTATCTTGTGCAAATGCCATACTGTTACCACGTGAGTTTATAAGCCCGTATTTCTTCGTGTATTTATCGTACAGGCTATTTAGGTTAGCTTGTTCTTTAATGATATAGCTATCGGGATAATCCTCAGTCTGATATGTGATAAGTTTTCTTACACATTCACGTAGCTTTATAAGACCTTTGACACGGTTTTGAGCGGTCAACGACATATCGACCGGAAACATACGACTATCCTGCCTATAGTAGATTTTTCCATCTACCAAAGTATAACTAAAATTGCGTATTGTTGGATCAGCAGGGAGAGAGCTATCTTCTTCAAGTTCATCATCACCATGTTCATAATCTGTATACTCAGCGTGGATGTTGGTTATTGCATCAGAGAGTAGGTCAGAAAGTTCTGTGTCCGGAAATGCCACGCATGATACGCTATCAGCACTTCCGTACATTCTAGTGCCGCTATCTTTCGATAAAGTACCAAGCACCATCTCTGGGTTTTCTATAAAATATGAGTTGACCGCAAGGTCATCATCAGTTTTACCTAAATGTACCCAATCGGGTTCAATATCAGTAATCCTGTCACGTTTTTGCAGGAATATGATATCTGCAGTGGCTTCTGTTCCTGCATTTTTGCTAAACGCATTATTAGGTAAACGGATAGCGCCAAGCAAATCAGCACGCTCTGCAATATATTTACGTACTTTACTGTTTTGCTTATCCATCGTGTACATACTGGTGACAAATGCGACGATACCACCGGGTCTAACTTTATCAAGTGTTTTGGCAAAAAAGTAGTCATGGACGTTAAAGTTGTGCTTGTCATACTTTTTATCAAGTAGCTTATATGAACCAAATGGCACATTTCCGATTGCTAAGTCAAAAAAGCTATCAGGCATATCAGTGGTTTCAAAGCCTTGTATAGCTATGTTGCTTTGTTGGTACAACTGCTGTGCAATGCGTCCCGTAATGCTATCAATTTCTATGCCATACACCTTGCTCTCACTCATGGAGTCAGGTAGCAATCCGAGAAAGTTGCCGATACCACATGAGGGTTCTAAAATGTTCCCGGTCTTAAATCCCATGTTTTCAATCGCTTTATAGATTGCCTTTATAACAACAGGGCTTGTGTAATATGCGTTGAGTGTTGATGCACGGGCTGCGGTGTATTCATCTTCAGATAATAGTGAGCGGAGTTCAAGATTTTCATTAACCCACGATGTATTATTTGCGTCAAATGCCTGTTGTAGTGCGCCCCAACCGACATATCGAGATAATATTTCTTGCTCGTCGGGTGTAGCCAGTCTGTTCTCGCTCTCAATGCTTTTCAGGATGCTTATGGCATCTATATTCGCCCTAAACTTTGTTTTCTGCCCACCAACACCGAGATCATCATCAGTTATGCGGAAATTGTGGCGTTCTGCAGTAGGAATATCAAAGTGTGTGATTTGTGGCTGCGTTTCATTTTCGTGTTCAGCATCAAAAGTATCAGCATTGAGTAGATTATCTTCAATATAATCTGCTATACCCTTAACATCATCGGTATAGTTATCCGTATCATACTCATCAACTCCAACCTCAAGTAGTTCATCAGATACTATATATCCACGCATAGACAAAACATCACGTATCTGTTCGACTTGCGGAGATTCAGATATATGAATGTCGTTTTCCGGTTTCTGCGATACCACCGATAACAGATGGTCATTCATTGGGTTTTCAGCAACCTTTTCATCAAACTCCGAACGTGGCATTTCTAACACAAATAACGGTGCGTTTACATCGTAAAGCACCACACGGTCATCACCAATTTCGCTGATTTCAAATTCTTCTGTACCAATATATACTGTTGCACCTAGATAGAATGTGTATTGCTTCGGCTCTGTAATCTTGGGTTCTTCTGCATTTTGATTTGCGGTGTTGCTGTCATCAACCCTAGATTGCGTGCTTTCAATAGATGTAACAGGAGAGAACAGTGAATATGTGTCATTAAGAAAAGCTGTTAAATCATTACAAGCTTTTCGCATAACTTCATAATGGCGATCTGTATCAGCAGTGCTTCCGAGTATTATAATCATCTGCTCAACAATTTCTCTAACTCGCTCTTTGCTGTCAAGCTGTGGTAGTATTGTTCTTACAGCTTGATAATATATTTCTTCGCGTGGATATGGGCGAAACACTTCTTTCGGACTGCAGCTAAAAAAGTGATATATCTCGCCAGCTAATATTTTCTTTTCATATTTAGGAATATGGTCAAGTTCCTCTTGGGTCATATAGCGATTTTCGGAAATTAGCTTACTAATTCGATTAGCAACAATGTTCCAAGAAACCAATACATTATCGTAGGGTATATTGTTAATTTCGCGAGTAATTGTTATTCCTTTGCTGCTATTTGATTTGCTAAATCCAGTTCTTCCATAACCTCCAGTAGTTCCATATTCTTTTTTGAGGAAGTCAACATTTTCTTTTATCGTATTTGTTTTTAGAAAATGAGAATAAATACGAAATTTACCGTCCTCCATATTACTACCACCAAAAAGAACATGATCTATCTCATCTTGTGTGATAAAGCTAGGTGTTGCGGTGATAATTGATTCATCTGCGTAAAATGTCAATTTCTCACGTTGTAAATCTTCGAGCGTGTCAAGTGAATCATTCAAGTTTTTAATTGCACCACGGAAACGTAGCAATGATTCATCCTGTTCTATTTTATTTGCAAGTTGATCCATTCCCTTTAAGATTTGTAGCTGCTTATCAGGATTGTTTAACAGTTTTGCGATATTTACAGTATCATCGGGAAAGCCATGATTAAACAATCCTGAATCCATAAATGCAAAGCTCTCTGAGTTTGTACAATCACGTTGCAGATACCATATTTTTTCTGCGAGTGACTTAATTTCAAACTCATCAACCTTGTCTAAGTTTTGTTGCGACATATATCGTCCAATATCGAGTAGCTCACGTGTGCGCTTTGCAGCTTGTTCCCATGTAATAAGTACAACATCGACATTGGCACTATTTACTGTGTTACCATGAGCAATGCGTATACCACTTTCGTCGAACCATACAGATACTTTGATGCCATCAAAGATGAAACCTTTACCGCCTGTACCATATTCATTTTTCAGATAATCAGTATTGAGAAGTGGAACATGGTCTTTTTTGAAAAAAGCTACAATGCGCAATGTACTGTCTAATTCATTACCTCCGCTGGTTAAAACTTCATCTATAATTTGCTGTGAAATAGAAAAAGCAGAGGTTTTTTCTTCCTCCGCTTTTTCTACAAGGCTCAACTGTTTTTCAACTGTGGGCAAAGACTCTAACTGTATATCAGGTCGCTCAGTATCGTTTCCTCTGCGGATGCTCTGATGTTGTTCATCAATCCGACCCACTTCATCATGTTTGTTGCTTTCAGCTCTTCCGTCACGTTCTCCGCTACTGCCATCTCTTTGGTTATCGTTTCCATCATCTCGTTGGCGGCCTGTTCTATTTCCGATAGATGACTGTTCAACTTCCCGGTTGTCAGAAGATTCACGTACAAAATTCTGCGGTGTTCTTTTAGATATTTCTTCCTGAGTTGTGCGTATTTTCCAAGTGTTTCCAGCTCTGTCGTCCGCACTTCGAGGTTCGGAATTTGATAACCGTTCTCTATTCTGTATGTTAGTTCCATTGTCAACGCCCCTTTCGTTGTTATTTTCTATTATGGGTTCATTATGAATACGATTCGTCGGATTTGCAAATGTGCGATTTTGTTCTTGAGTCTGTTTCTGTAGATTTATAACTGTTGCAGATATTTCACGCAAAATCATTTCAGAGATATCACTTGAAGCAATACCGATTGAGTTTACTGTTCCTATGGTGTTGAAGTCTGCAATATTGCTAAAATCAAATTTATCATAATGCTCTTTAGGATTTATTCCACAACGAGAAAACAGCATATATGCTACACTACTTACAACGACTTTGCGGAATCTGCTCTCAACATCGCTTTCATTTACACCATCAAGATTGCTACCCTCACGAGAGTCCATCAAGTCTTGCAGGTAATCAGTAATATTATCTTCAATAGCGTTATTTGCTGTAGTAAATAATGCAGACGATATCACCCTATCATTTACATCACCAAACGAGTTTTCAAGACTTTCGATAACCTCATCATCGAACTCCGGTTTTATATTCCAGACCGGAACTGTACGTGATGTGCTACTGCCATGAGTATCTGAAACATCAAAATAGTGTTTAAGCAACTTTCTTCCACGATGCCCGTCACCAAAGACTGCTATGCCTTTAGCTCCTTTGTTTACCCAGCGTCCGAATTGTTTATTCCATTTATCAATCTCCAATACTGCTGTAGCATCGGGTCGCTGTGCGTGTATCAGTACCTGCTCATCAAATCTGCATTTATAATTACGACAAGCTGAACGTAGAAAAGCAGTCCATGCTGTAGGTGATTCGGTTATTTCATTGAGCATATGCTCATACATATCATTTACATATTCGTATTTTGTTGCCACAGGCGCACCTCCTTCCGGCATTATAGACCTTATTTTATAATGTATTTATTTGCGGCTCTGCTACCATCGCTTCGATATTTGGGTATGATGCGGATTGCTCCAACACGCTCAAGCCTGTGCAGATTGCGACTGATTGTACTACGTGATAGATTTAGTGTATCGCTGATTTTTCTTTGTGGGATAATTATCGTGCCTTTGTTATCTGCAAGCTCGTCGAGAACGAGATACAGCAACTTGCCTGTGATAGTCGTGTTTATGTTTCCGATAAGTCTGAATTTTGATAGCTTTTTCATGGGGGATTTTTCCTTTCGATCTAAAATAGAATTAAGCGCCAACACTTTCTGCTGACGCTTGATTTCTATATTCACCTTAATGTTTTGTGTGAGCACTAATATATTTTATTTGCTAAAACCACATTTCATGAAATTCGTAGATTCCATAATGACTGTCTAACTCTTTCGAGAATCCGACGTATTTAAAATATAATATGAATCCGGTTTCTTCACTAAATTCACCCAACCTTTTCTGCAAGTCAGAACCAACCATTACTATTTCATCGTATACTATGTCACCGTAGCCATCATCATCCATAGTAAAAACTTGATATGCGTCCATGCCATCAAACGAGATGTTGTAATCACGAACAAAACCATACACAAAGTAACGGTTTCCAGAAAATGGGTTCGTCCCGGATTTATCATACTGATATAATTCATGTGGAAACGGCGCATATTCATCAGTTATATTACTGCTTGAATCGTCCAGCTCTGGTTCTAATTCTACATATTCGCTTACCCAATCTTCTAAATCATCGAAATCAATTTCCGACAGATCATTGTATGCCTTTATAAAACCTTCGACTTCTTTTATCTCATTGCGAAGATTATTCTGACAAGCTGTTGTTGCAATTACTGCTGCTGCCAATAGACTGGCAATTATTATTTTCCTAATCATTGTGATTCACCTTGTCTTTCTATTTTAGTATTGTAATTTTGTTTCCAATCAATGGAAGTGGCTTTTCTTTACCGCTTGACGCATTTACGATACCAAGAATCAGGAATATCATTGGTACAAACCATAAAAGATTCAGTATTGTGCCGAGTATCGCAAGAAGTCCCCAAGCAAACACATTAAATAGTAATGAAGTCAAAATTGCCATCACTATGCTAATAGCCACACCCAATCCGGCTGAAAAGATAAATAGAATTATTCCTTGATTGGTATGGTACTTAACGAAAGCGGATTTCTTATGATCTCCGGTTATAAGCGGGATGAAGAACAGTAGATAGGCAATAATTGCCATACCTTTATTCTTATCCGCATCGCTGCTCGGAGCTGTTGCCTGCGTATGCTGTTGGTAGGATGGTTGAATATTATGCGGTGTAGATGTTGCGGAAACTGATGTGCCGCAAGATGGACAAAACTGTACTTCATTCTGTAGCTGTTGTCCGCAATTGATACAATATATCATGTCGTTTTTCCTCCATTTATTTATATTCTAATATGTTGTCTATTATGATATGTAAACGTACTAATCATAACGCATACCACAATAATGTAATACACCCTATTGGTTATTTATCTGTTAGTTTTTCTTAACTTGCATTAGGGAGAGGTGTTTTGTACCTCTCCCTGAAATAATGCGTTATCTATTTATTCAAATCAGACTTCCGGCGTTGACGTTTTAGTATGTATATCGCAACAACTGCACCAATCATTGCCATACATAAACCAATGACTAATAGCCCTGATGATGAGTTATTACGCCCTGTTTGTGGAAGCTTTGATTTAGGTGGCTGTGGTGGCTGTGGTGGTTGCGGTGTTTCAGGCTCATTGCTCTCTACAATAACCGTTTGAGCTTCATCGTCGATATCGGTGTGTTCTACAATCAGCTCGTCATTATAGTAGAGGTACTCAAACACTACAAGCTCTTTCCCCTCAAGTCCGGTTGAATCAAATGTAAATCTGACTTCTACGCTGCCTGATGATTCTTTAGCGATAAAGGTTGTTTCAGCAGTAACTTCTTTCCCGTCTACCAAAACAGCTTTGCCAGTTTCTTTGTCCATAAGTATACCTTTTAGGATGTACTGCCTGCCAACAAGCAAGTCATCGTAATTCACAATATCAATGACCACAGCATTTTTGTCTTGTGGGATAATTTTGTTGCCATCTTTACCGTGTGCTATAGTGCCGATTACTGGTGCAAGAAATGTGATGGTTTGTAATTCATCATCGATATCTGTATGCTCAGCAAGCAAATCATCACCATAGTACAAGTATTGGTAAACAACGACTTGTTTACCTGCAAGTGAACGTGAATCGAATGCAAACTCCACAGTCGTTGCTCCTGCTTCTGCAAACGCTCTAAATGTTCTTTGTGATGTTACTTGTTCACCATCAATTAGCAATGGCTTTCCTGTTGATTTATCCATAAGCCTGCCTACTACTGTATACTCTCTACCACCTCTTAACCCGCTATAGTAAACTGTATCAATAATGGTAGTGGTTTCATTAACAAATGCGCTATTTGTAGTTGTGTCACGGTCAATTGCTGATGTGTCAATTTCAGGCGTAGGTACTAACTCATTTGTCAACGTTCCCAAGTTTATTACATGGTCGTGGCGGTAGACCGACACTTCAAAAGTGAAGAGTTCTCTGCCTTCATTTGCATCACAACGCAATTCCTCAATTAGATATGTATCAAAAAGTAATGCGCCAACACTATCATCAAGAGTATCAATATCGCCAAACCAAATACCGTCGTACGCTGTTTCACCCCTGTTGGTATTTTGGCTGTGCGGATTCCAACTAGAAGCGGTATTAAACTCTCCGTTTTTATCGGTAATGACTACGTGAGATTCACCAGTTGTAAGTGATGTGAGTCTAAATGGAACACCTGCCATTCTATGAGCATTACCATCAGATATTTTGACACCTCTCAAGTCACCACGTATAGGGTCATTTCTTATGGCGGTATCTGCAGTATTCATTTCGATAATCTTTCCATTTTCACGGATTTCAAATGTTCTGGTTAATACACCTGTTGAAAGATAGCCTTGATACGGTGGGGATATTTCACGAATTTCGTATGTCCCGTAAGGGAGCAAGTCGTTTGAAGTTAGTGCTTTTCCCTCGCTATCTGTAGTTAGTGTGTATACAACTTCGCCAATAGCATATAATTCATCCTGTACAAAAACAAAATCGGCACTTTTATTGACAATCTCGAACACAGCACCTTCAAGAGTTCCTGAACCTTGTGCAATATTTTCACCAAGTTCGTTATCCCATTTCTCAATATAGACACCGCCACGAATGATATTATTCTTAATGGCTGTGTCACTCGTTTTAAGACTTACGATAATACCATGTTGGCGAATTTGAAATGACTGACGGATAATGCCTGTATTTAAGTAGCCTGTAGGTGGACTTTGTTCAATGATTTCGTAATTCCCAAACGGAAGCAGATTATTTGTTGTACTTGCCAATCCACTACTATCTGTGGTCATGGTATGAACTATTGTATTTGGTGCATACTTTACTCCGTTGACAACTACACTTCTTGGACTTCTGTTCCATATTTCAAAGACTGCACCACTAAGTGTAGCGTCACCTTGTACTTGACCTGATTGATTGTGCTCAACATCCCATTTCTCAATTTCCACACCGCCACGTATGGGATCATTCTTTATTGTGGTATCGCTGGTATTCATCATCACGATTTTACCGTGTTCTCGAATTTCAAAAGTTCTGCTCAATGTGCCTGTGACAAGATAACCTTGATATGGTGGTGAAACTTCATTGATTTCATATGTTCCGTAAGGGAGCAAGTCGCTTGAGGTTTGTGTTTTACCGTTGCTATCTGTAATAAGAGTATATACAACATCACCGACATCATATAGTTCACCCTGCACCACAACAGCATCGGCACTTTTGTTGACTATTTCAAAAACAGCACCCGCTAGAGTTCCTGAACCTTGTGGTTCATTTTTATCGGTTTCATTATCCCACTTTTCAATTGCTACGCCACCTCGTATGATTGGTTCCGGAACTATTGGAGCACTATATGTTCTAACAGACTCTGCAAAGCCGTCTGGAGTAATTTGTCGAATAAATAGTTCATCGTTTATGAGATAGCCCTCAGACGCTTTGCTTTCTTGAACAGTCAATGTACCTAATGGAACCGTTGGACTACCGTTACTTGCAAAATAAAGTGGATCACCTGATACAAGGTCAGAGGGAAGTAAAAATGCTGTGCCATTATTATCCGTGCGTACAACCCATGTTCTTGTAGGTGTTACTCCTGCTAGTTGTTCAGCATTATAATAATATTCTGAATAATACTTGAGTGTAAACTCAGCTCCAGCAAGTAATGCACCACCTTGTGGATTAGCGTTTTCTGTATCGCTATCAAGCTTTCTTAATATAATACCTATAGGGTCATTTTGTGGTTTATTGCTAACAGTTACAATTGTAGTTTGACCGGAAACAATTTCAAAATGTATCCGTTCATCATTGTGTGCAAAACCTTTTGGCGGTGATATTTCGACTAAATACAAGCCAGTTTGCTTTACATCAATATTACTAAGTTGTCCTATACCGTTGACATCAGTTATGATTCTACCCAGACTTTGATTTGCTGAGTTGAATACATCAAAAACAGCGCCCTCTAATGAATACAAGCTACTATCATTTGACATGGTGGGGTTGCTTGAAACCTTTCTTATCTCCAACTCTCCAACTGGTGTAGTAGGTGCATACTCCCATCCTAAAAATGTTTGATGGGTAGAGTTGCCTTCGTTGTAAACATACACATTAAAATCAGTAGGCATATCCTGTTTGTCTATTGCAATAATTACGTTTCGCAAATGCTGTCTAGTAGCAGAACCTAAGCCTATAAAAGCATTTTCCTCATTGCCTGACCATATATATGATAGTGTTGAATGAGATAGTCCATATGCGAGCAACGAGTCAGGATCGCCAAAAAGGTTGTGTTTAACCGAATCATATCCGGGACCGCCATACAAATAATATGCGCCTTTGATTAAAAGGTCATAGCCAGAATTATTGGGAATAAATCGGCTGATTTCATATGTGCCTGTATCAAGTCCGGGTAAGTTGGGGTCAACACAGAACGCTGTATTTCCATTTGCTGTATATAGGGAAGTTCTATGTCCCTCGTAGGTTACTCGTCTGCCGCGAACATGATTAACAAACCCTGCGCTTGACTCCATAAACTCGATATCAAAATGCTCAATATCAACTATTGGATTTTCATATTCCTCATCATATGGTTCTTCCAAGTCTGCTTCGTTTGTAAATTCTTCTTCTGGCTCATTTTGTACTTCTTCGAGTATTTCATCTTCAATGATAGTGTCAATTTGCTCTGTGCTGTCTGCATAATAGGCTTCGTTCGGCAATGCAAAAGCATATGCGGGCAACGCTGAAAAACATAATGTAAACAAAAGCACTATTCCTACTATTCTTCTAATTTGCTTTTTCATTTTTCGATTTCTCCTTGATTTTTTGTAATAAAAATACCCGCACATCAAAAGATATGCGGGCTTACTTTGTCTTTATTAAAGACTTTATTTAGTTTCCGTTACTCAACTCGATAGCTAAAATCATCACCATTGAGCAAATGCATTGTACCATGTTCTTTAATCATTCCTGTAATCTCCTCACCACAAATGTTGCAAATCGTTCTTGCTGGCGGAGGTTCCACAGCTATAGGCGGTGGGGGAGTTGGTTCTGGTGTGGGCTGTGGTGTCGGAGTTGGTTCGGGAGTTGGAATAGGTTGCGGTGATGGTTCCGGCGTTGGCTGTGGCGCAGGTGTAGGTTCTGGCTTAGGCTGTGGTGCCGGAGTTGGTTTTACAGTTGGTGTTGTGACTGGTTTCTCCTCTCTAAGATCACTTTGTGATGGCGTAGGTGTCGGATGTGTGGGTCTAGGTGTTGTCGTAGATGGCGGTGATGTTACTGTGGAATCGATTGTTGATGTACTTGATGATTCTTGCAATGGGTTGCGTGACTCTTGCATTATAAAATTTTCTTCATCAACATCTATTTCAAGATTTGCTGTATCGTCAATTTCTTCACAACTTTCTTCTTCATCTGTATGCATATGTGTAATATCGTCACACGTGTGCGGTTCGTCTGCAACTGGTTTCACGTTACATCCTACGAGTGATAGTAGCATAAGGCTCACTATCAATAATGCGATTATTGTTTTTGACATCTTGTTTACCTCCATTAGATAGAATCGTGTCCCTTATATTATAAAGGTTCAAGTAACTTCTAGGTCAATAGCTTTTTGAGAAATGTTTTCAAAATATTGCATAAAATTTTGGTTGCTCTTTTGCCATTATTAACAACAGGACATTCTCAAACTCTATCACCCTATATCTGGCTCCAATTATATTCTTACAGAGCGGAAACTACAAAGGTGCGATTCTTCCAATTCTACAATTATTTTCGCTTATTACGTAGATACAGCCATATGCTTGAAGCGAGTATAAACGCAACGATTGCAATACCTAAGATTGTTTTTATGTCCATTAGTACAAACCTCCCCTCAAAATAAATTTTGTGACAATGTCACCTTGCATCACCACCACGACTACGCTCCCTCTGGCGTAACATTTCGAGCGCTCTAATGATGGTTTCTTCAATCTTCTGTTTTGGTGTGTCCGGTGCAAAGAACTTATTGATTCGCTCTTTTGGCAACTTAAATAGTTCAACCTGATTAGCTTTTTCTTCTTTCATAATGGAATGAATCAGATTTTCAGGAAGATTATCCTCCTCAGCGAGCCTGCGCATTTTTATAGACTGTTCGTGTGATGGGGTTCTATCTTCGGCAATGATTTCTTCCAATA
>Ga0123355_10006379_pt1 | contig 17455 bp, 11 predicted proteins | sample TergutEmb28metaG_3_FD_89872 | JGI IMG/M metagenome (GOLD analysis project Ga0123355, IMG submission 89872) | Embiratermes neotenicus P1 segment gut microbial communities from Petit-Saut dam, French Guiana - Emb289 P1 | ecosystem: Host-associated > Arthropoda: Insects > Digestive system > Gut ...
AAACTTAAAAAGCAAGCAATACCTAAGCATACATCTTATTTGCTACTCTGGCAAAAGCGTTAGCACCGCTACCCGTACCGCCCATTACACTAAAGGACAATCCAAAACGGTTTTGACATTCCAAATACTGACCTGTTATTATACCCCTGTATGTTTGACCGCCTATGATCAGCTGTAAGAAATATCCTGAGCCGGCGGCTCCGACCGTTTCTACTATGTCGGTCGAATTGCGGCTGCGTAATTCCCATGTGCCTGTGACTGCACCTGTGATCGTCCCATTGTCATTCAAAACGACATTTTGCGAAACTTGAATAGTATTAGAATTAGTCGTAAATGATACCATTTTAAATGTACTGCCCGCTATCGCGCTACGAGGCACGGCTTGCAGGCTTTCTCTCGCATAACGGTTGGGCATCATCACCATCCAATCATCCTCATTAAAGAACACTTGCCTGATATGCAATGAGTGATCGTTTTCCGGTTCAAGCACATAAGCATGCATTATCGCAAAAGTTTTGCCGTTATATCTTAATAGCTCATTTCCTCCCGGAGCCATGACCTCCGTGGGCTGATTGGGAGAGCCGGGATTGTTAGCGGTAAATCTAAAACTTCCAAGCATTTTATTGCCCGACTGATTACCCCCGGTTATCGCATTAACCCCGCGAGCGTCCACAAAGGGACCCGTAACATTTCTGCTACGGAAATTACGCATATTATAGCTTGTCGCAAGATTACCTCCGCCGGGACCAACTCTGGAGGTCATTAAATGATACCAGCCCGCCGTACCGTTAGCCCCCGGCTCATAAAACATTACCGGACCCTCTTGCGAATTGCCTGCGGTCAACCTTACACCCGGATTCGCATTTGGATTGCGCCAAGCTCTTCCCGGCGATGTATTCGGACCTCTATACCCGCCTAAACGATATCCCGTAGCGGGGTCAAGCTCCAAAATATACATTCCCGAACTAAACGAACCGTATACCATCCACATGCGTCCGTTTTCTCTGTCATTACGCTCAAAAATAATTGCAGGATCAATTGCGTTAGCTACCGCGCCGCCGTGAACCGATGTAGCAATGGTTGCCGCATGCACAAACGGTCCTGTAATACGTCTGCTTTTAGCAAGCCCTATAAAAGATGATTGCCGTCCGAAAATCGACACGCTGTAATACATCCAAAAATATCCGTCATTTCCGAGTATGACAGCCGGAGCCCAAATTTGAGTTGTTCCGCCGTTGTCACGTATAGCTTGAGCTTCCTCATGTCCCCATCCGCCGGCATCGCAATTAAGAATCTCATATTCCAAAAAGTCAAACGCCTCTCTCAACGGTGCATTGGGATTTCTATCACCGTATTCGTCTACCGCGAGATGATAGGCGAGTCCCATCCTCCCCCCTCTTGAGTCAAAGGCCGTACCGATATATGTCCAGTTGATAAGATCTCTTGAACGTCTGATTTGCGCTCCGAAAGGAGTAAGCGCAATATCGGTGCTGAATACATAATAGTACGCGCCTACTTTTATCATCGCCGGATCATGCGCGCCAAATTCGTTCCACATAGCCTGCGGATTGCCTCGTGTTGACGGAGGAGGAAACGCCGGATTTTGCGGCCATTGCATTCCGTACAATCCCGTAGTCATATTCGCCGTGTCGGGCACCGCAGGCGCTAGATTGTTATGTGCATTGGTAAGTATAGTATAATCACGATTAAACGCTGCATTGGGATTTTGAGGATTGGACGCTGTATTCCGCGCAGCTGTAAGAGCATTCATAAAATCACGCCAAGATAACTCTGTAAAAAACGGTTCGTCAAAGGCTGGTCCTATCAATCCTTCCATTTGAGCGATTTTCCTAACTAATCGCATAAACGCCGCCGTTTCGCCCGTCGTATACAAAAGTCCGTTAAACGCCGATTGAAGTACGGAGTGAGCCGTATCAACCTGCGCTTGCGTAACTTCAGCCGCATCTCTTACATTACGCGCTGACAAAATCGCTTGATTAAGAGTGGTTAATGAGTCATCGTCCAAAGCATTAAGGTCAGGAATAAACTCTAAAAACGTCTCGACTTCAATAATCAGCGCATTTAATATTACTCTATTCACCGACATTACCGCAATTCGTGCAAGCGCATCCTGTGCGGAAACAAGCCTGCTTAATGCATCGTCAACTTGAGACTGTGTAGCGGCGGCGTTATCTCTAACTATTATAGCGGCGGCAAGTGCCATGGAAAAATCCCACCATGTATCCGGCGTAAAATCTCCTTGATTAAGCGCTTCCGCATTTACTATAGCCGTATTAAGCGCCGTTTTGTCTCCGGTTGACCCATTACACCCAAAAGAAAACAAGCTCATGGACATAACAAGGACGAACACTACAATTTTTTTTCTGATTGTCATTATATTTTTCTCCTTACGGTGAAATGTTTTTTATTTATTCTTTCATTCCTGAAAACATTATTGATTGAATAATGGCTTTTTGGAATATTGCAAATAGGATAACGACGGGTAAAATTGAAAGTATGGAGCCCGCCATCAATACGGGAATATCTGCTTGTATCAACGAGCCTTGAAAATATCGTCCCAACACAACGGGAAGAGTAAACCAGTTCGGATTTTGAAGAAATAAGAACGGACCTAAAAAGTCATTCCATCTGCCGATAAACCACAGCAACGCTTGAGCCGCCATAGCCGGTCCCGCAAGCGGCAATCCGATAATTAAAAACATTTTCCAGTACGGACAGCCGTCTATTTTTGCCGCTTCTATAAGAGAGTCGGGTAAGTGAGCGTAATATTGTTTGACAAAGAAAACAACTATTACGCTCCCCAGCATAGTCGGCACAATTTGAGTAAGCGGTGTACGAAGCCACCCAAGCCAACTGAATAATACAAACTGCGGTATCATTATAGCCGGAAAAGGAATCATAAGAGGCAATAACATCAAAACAAACATTTGCTTACGCCCGCGGAATTTAATCTTTGCAAATGCAAATGCCGCCAAAACCGATACTATCGTTCCTACGATAACAGGAGGGACCGCGTACAAAAACGAATTTAATAACGCTCTTAGATAGCCGACCCCTCCAAATCTGTTAAACTCCGTCCATACTCTGGCATAAGTATCCCAACGCCATGTATACGGAATGAACATCGTAACAAATTCTTCTCCTCTCATCTTAAAGGAAGTAGAGAGCATCCATACAAACGGTACAATCATCACAACGGAACCTAATGCGAGCAACACGAATGCAATGATGTCCGTTATACGTTTGTTGGTTTTCATACTACGAAACCGTCGTTTCCGCGTCTTTACCGGCGGCGTATAAGCTAACGTGTTTTGACTCATATTTTTTCCCGCCTTCCGTTAATCCAAAATTGAATTGCCGTTATCACAAAGACTAATCCCGCGAGAACCACCGATGCCGCCGACGCGACACCGCCCATAAGACTTCTAAATCTTAATTCAAAAATATGTTGCACTACTGTCAATATATTGCGGTTTTGGTTATCAAATATCATATTAGGCTCGACATACAGTTGCGCGCCTCCTATGATGCCGGTTACAACTAAAAAGAAAATAACCGGCATTAGCATCGGAATAGTAATTCTAATCGTCATTTGAAAACGACTTGCGCCGTCCAAACGCGCCGCTTCATAATAACTTGGAGAAATACCTTGTAGACCAGCTATAAAAAGTAATGCACTTCCGCCTAATCCCCGCCAAACTAAAAGAATTATTAGCGAAACCCTATCCCACGGAGGGTGAGCCCAAATAATATTCGGAAAAACAAATAACGCTTGATTAATAAGTCCGTTATAGTTAAATAAAAACCTAAACAAAAGCGCAATCGCCACCGGACTTGAAATGGCAGGAATATAATATATAACTCTAAACGCTTGAGCTCCCCTAATAGCGCGATTCATACCAAGTGCGGCAAGCAACGACAACGAAAGTCCTATAGGTATACCAATCATATAAAAAACGGTATTGCCGACAGAACGCCAAAATAAACCGTCATTGATTATTTGTCTATAATTGCGAAACCCGATAAGCCTTGCCGAAAAAATCGGAGTTGCGCCTGGCCACGAGGTAAACGACGCATAAACGGTAAGCGCTAGGGGGATAAGAACAAATACTATAATCCCTAAAAATATTGGCGAAACGAAAAGATATCCCCAAAAATCATCTTTTAGCTGAATCTTATTTATTCCGTGTTTTTTTGAACTTTTATTTTGTCGCATTATAATATAAATCAGTTAGTTAGTGTTTAGCGTTTGAATAGTAGTAGCGCTCCTAACGCTAAAAAAGCCGTAAGAAGCAATACAGTTAATGCCGGCTCTTCCCCGCCGCCCATACATCCGGGACCTCCTGAGCCGTGCAATCGATGCTCCTCCTCAAGAACTATTGATGCGTCAAGCCTTGCCTGCGCGCGCGGAGTCACACGGGTGACAAACTCTCTTACAGTTTCTCTCTCTCCGGCATTGATTGTATGCAGTCTTGTGCCCGCATCCGCATGAAATTCAATTCTCCAGTCCTCGGTATATGTGAATACTGTAGGCACTGGTCTTCCGTTAGTCTCGGCGATTTGAAGCAATATACGCCTGTCGTTTTCATGCAAGATTCCGTACAGCCTATCCTCGTCATACCTAAAGCTTGTTTGCGCGTATTCCATAATATTAGGAATTTGAGCGCCGCCCGCCGCCAGTTGTCTTTGAACGTTAAGATTAGTTGACAAAAACCTAATAAATTCGGCGGCAAGCTCATAATTTTGGGATCGGCTTGATATGCCGTATCCTACCGTATCGGCTCTGGCAAACCACTTGTTTTGCCTGTTTTCTAAAGAATAGTTAGCATATCTATTAGAAATAGGCCACGGCATAAGCCTGAAATTAACCCTATGAGGCGGAAGTGTATTAAACAACGCCACATCCCACGAACCTACCGGAAAAAAAGCAAGATTTCCCGCTTGGAAATTTTCAAACCCGCTGTCATTAATCTGACCTACTTGAGCCGACCACCAATGCCATATAAGCTCCATATAAGCCTCATAGCCTTCAATAAATCTTTCCGAATTCGTCGCTAGCGTTGTATGATCAAGCGTACCGTCGGGATTTTGAGCAAACCATTCGGCTCCGGCGCCCCAAATAAAGCTGTCTAAACACATCGCCTCCCAAAATTGCGTCCCGAATATTTGCTCTCCGTCGGTAGTGTGAGTAAGAAGATAAGCCAGTAATCCAAATTCGTCAAAGGTGAAAACAACTTGATTTCCGTTTATCATATCTCCGGGGAAACCCGGTAGCTTTAGTCCTGTCTCTACTCGTACGGGATTATTCCTGTCTTGTCTTCCGCCTACAAGCGGATAAATATTAAGGGGCGGTCCGCCTTCCCATTCTTCAAAACTTACGCCTCTTGCGGGAGTCCAAATATAAGGCTCAATTCTATATCTAAATCTATTGAGGAGCACCATATTAAACCCCAACGCATATTGACTAAAGTCTTTGGGTAACGCCCACAGCTCCCCCACACCATTGGTAGTGCCATCATACCTAAATGCATCAATGGCTTGAGGCCAAACCGACTCTATTTCTTCTTGCGGAACTAGACCGCTCAACTCCCTTACTTGACCTAAATTAACGCGCATTCTTACGTCGCCCGGTCTGACATAAAACACATCGGGCGGAATGTTTGCTGTTAATTGCGCGTCAAGCAACATAAAATAATCGTCACCCGCCGTCGAGTATCTAACTCTTACTCCGTGAATCTCCTCAAAATTACGCACTATCGCTTCGTACAATTCAAGCTCACTGGGCTGACTGAATATAAAAACCTCTAAGTCAAACGAACCTCCGCATCCCGTCGCAGCAAAAGCAAAGGGAATAACGGCTGTACAAAGCAACAATGCCAATATTAAATGCGGTAATTTTGATAACCGTTTTTTCATTTTATACTTTCTCCCGTGTTCAGTCAATAAACAAATTACGCCTTTCGCAAATTAAAGTATTGATCCCATGCGTTAAATGAAACCTCATCAAGATTCCCTACTCCGTTTTGGCGAATTGTATAATTTCCTATTACGCAACCCACTCCTGCGGCGCCGCCGGGACCTCCGGGATTACCGGCAGCCGCAAACAGTCCTATTCCTCTGGTTCGGGCTTCCTCGGGCGTAACACTAAGCACCTCAAAAGATAAGAAAATCTTAAATAAGAATCCTTGAGGGCGTTCATTGCTGCCTTCTCTAACCACATTACCGAACGGATCGACTACAGTGCCGAAATAAGTCATTGCCAATACATGGTTGAACATTCCCGGCGTACGTGTGAGATTGGATATGCCCCTCATAACAAGACGATTGGACGCAATATCAACAAAAAAGAATAAATCAACATCGGTATCTTCTTGCCTAGTAAGATTAGTATCTATCCTAAGTTCAACGTGATCATTACGCCATCCAAAGCCGGTTAGTCCGTTATTCGGTCCCCCGTATACTATACGTTGCTGTTCCGTCGCGATAGCGATATATAATCCTAACTCACCGAACCTTGCTCTAGCGTCAACCGTCATTATTCCGGAGGACGGACTGTTGCCGTGATAACGCGCGGTTGTCTTACGGAAAGAGGTATGTGCAGTGTAGTGATTAGGTGTAACGGCAAAATTCCAAAAGGGGTCATTCAAGTCAAATCTGTTAAAATCAGCTTCCAACTGGACATCCGTTCCCAAACCAAACTCCGATAGCATAAAAAACTCTTGCGGATTTGAGACATTTCCTATTCCGTTAAAATTAACCGAGCCCGCCATGTTGACAAAATCAGCCTGCGCAAACGCCACATGGAAGACATCGCGGCGTTCAAAATTAAACCTCTCATAGCTGAAAAACAATTCCACCCAATATCCCGTATCAACACTATCCATAGACGGAGGGGATACTTCAAGAGCTGTGCCACGTTGTGTAAAAATATTAGGTCCCGGCAAAAGTCCTCTATTCATACGGTCAAGTTGAAATCCCCATAACGGCGACCATGAGCCTAGCCCGTTTCCGACTGACACGTCATGCACGCCTTGCGCGGTAACACGCACCCGTACATCGGTACTTTGCGGCAAATCGCTTCTTAAATCATTATCACCGGTGCTTAGAAAAATCTCAATACGGTCACTATCTTGTATAAAACTGGATAAACCCATTGAATTTTCGTCGGCGGCGTCGGCAAATACTTCTCTTCCGAAAAATAAAGTTCTGTCACGCACTTCCAAAAACAAATACAGCCCGTCGTCACCTATAATATATCTAAGCGATGTAGCCCCTTCTACCCCAAAACTTCCAGGTGCCCGCACATAGTCCGGATGAATATTTCCGCTCGCGTCCATGCCTGTGATATTTCTGCTCGGTGCCACAGGATTTAGCTGAAAATCTACTGTCGGAATCACAGGATCCAACTCAAGAAATGCCTGAAAAAGTGCCGCGAATGCCGCCTCTAACTGTGCTTCGCTTGAAGCGGCGGTTTGATTGACACGCGTTGATTGCCGCAACACTTCTGCAAAAGCAGCCCAACTATCCGTCGAGAAATCCCGTTCATTCAAATCATTCTGATATTCCTCTATCAAATCGGTTAGCGGACCCTCTCTGATAAACGCGTCCACAAGACCGCGTCTGGCTTGATTAAGCGCCGCTAGCGCCGCGTCAACTTGAGCTTGAGTAGCGTTCGGGTCATTTAAAACAATAATTGCGGCGCCCCTTGCTTCATAAAAGATTTCCCATGAATCTATCATAAAGAACGCCGGATTAAGACCGTTAGCGGCGGTTACCGCAATTCTTAATTCGCTTCTGTCGGGACCGCTTGTTCTGTCTCCGTTACAACCCGAAAGCACAGATAACGCAAGTACCGCCGCAAGCATAAAAATTATTGGCTTTTTGAGTTTTTTCATATTACAATTTATACTCCTTTTTATATTCTGACATATTATTAACGATTAACCGTTACGTTTTTTTACTAAAAACAATAAACCTAAAGACGCGAGTATGACTAATAAGCCTGTCGTGATTCCGGCGCTGCCGCAACCGCCGCATCCATTACCTTCTACGGGCGGCACTACAGGAGGTTCTTCTGTTGAGACAAAGTTAATAACAAAATCTTGCGTACTTCCGTTAGGCGCGGTTATGGTTATTGTAACTGCGCCGGCAGCTGCGTTTATAGAGGAAATATTTACATCCGCTCCCGGGAAAGGCAACACTCTTCCGATTACAGTAACACCGGTAAGCTCAGCTGTCGCCGCAACCGTCGGAGCTGAAGTAGCCGCGCCGACATCAAAGGTTAGCGAATTGCCTGTCATTTGCACAACATTTCCGTTGATAGTAAGCGTGCCTAAGTTATTGTTGCTAATTATAGCTTCCGGAGCAAAAATTACCGTTATGTCCCGCGGTGCGACACCAACTAAATTTGACGCGATTCTAAATACACTAAAATGAGAAGCCATTCCGTGCGGCTCCGGATTAGTGACAACCACATGAGAGCTTTGGGTTTCAAAACGGATTCCTACGCCGGTAGTGCCGTGTCCCGGATTGCCGCCCTCCCAAGGCACAAAGAAATATGCCGCGTTCGGATTAAAGTTAGCAATTAGCTGATAGCCATCTGTTCCGCTTCTATGATTGAGATATAATCCGCTAATGGTCAAATTAGCGCTTGCTGCCCTAAAGTGAAGCCGGTATTCAAAGCTGTCCGACATATTGGCTGTTGTAGTAACAACTGCCGTCATATTATGGAGTGCGCTATAGAGCGGAGCCGACGCAGGTGCACCGTTAATATCTCTCCATGTAATAACAGCTGCCGCGTTAGCCTCTTGAGCGGCAGAACTAAACGTATAATTAATAGCAGGCAGAGCGTTGATGTTATCTACATCAAAGAAAACCGTATAGTCATGTATATTGCTCGCAAAATTTTGCACTACGGCTCCGGCTCCGGTTACCGATAAATTTTCAAGCATTGCCAACTGACGCCCTTGTATATATTCGTTGATTAGGTCTTCGGTAAGAGCCATATCGTACAAACGGAAATCTCTCATAAGTCCGCTATACCAATGCGTTCCCCATTCACCGCCTACAAAGTTACGACCCAAAAAGATTTGACGTTGGGCAGCTGTTGCCGCTCTTAAATTAGTAAGATAATGACTCCAGTTAAAGCTTCCGCCAACTGCCGTAGCCGTATTGGAGGTATGAGTGCTTTGATGCACCCCGTTGACAAAAAAGCTTGCCTGTTGTCTATTAATACTTACAACAATATTATTCCACACCCCGTTAGTGGTCGGAGTAACCCCGCCCGCTTGACCGCTTCCAAGTCCCCCCGCACCGTGATTAACCCCGTAAAACAATCCGGGTCCTACCATAAGCTCGCTAAGAGGTCCGGCGGAACGTCTAATGCCGAATAGTCCGTGCCAATCGGCAAAAGCAGCCGTCGAATTCATCCAAAGAGATATTGTCAACTCATGCTCATTAGTCCAGTTTGCCGGAGCAAGAACCTCTCCGGGAATCGCTAAACCGGCGCTTCGATTGAAATTAGCCGCTCCGTGTTCTGTATCTAATCCGACTGTTCCGGCTGCCGACCCCTCTCCTGTTCCGAGACTCAGAGTCGCCACTCTTGTAGAATCCAAGCTGTCATAAAACTGTCCGTCCCCATTGTGAGCATTGAGTCTAAAATCCGTTAGTATACGCTCGTTAGTAAAGCGTTGCATTACAAAAATAAATGTTCTGTATTGTCCCGAAACCGTGTCCTCAACTCTGATTGTAGCTTGATTTTCTCCCGCGCCAAAACCTGTCGCTTGCGTTACCGTGATATCCTGCACAGCCGCCCACGCGGTTGTATATGAGAGAACAGGCGTAGCAGTTGCCGTTGCGCTGCGATTGACAAAGTATGGTGTGCTGCTATGATTAAACCACCCGATTCCGTCTCCGTCCGCCGCTACGGAAGTAAGGGTCGTCGCCGCGGCGGCGGCTCTTGTAAAGGTGACCTCAAATTCCCTAGTCCCCTCTACGCTTGTAACATTAATAGTGGATACCGCCGTACCGTTACCGTTAGGAGCAAAAGTAAACGCACTGGCATCAGAAATAGTAACTGTAACCGCCGCATTATCGCTAAACTCCGCACTTAGCCTCGGCGGCGCCGTAAATAACGGACTAAGAGCTACGGTATAATTGCTTTCTAAAAAACTAACCCCGGGTATCGGAACAAGCGCGTCACCCGCCGCATTATAGTGACTTATACTTACGATGGCGTCATGCGGGTCAAGCGGTACCACATCAACAGTATAGGTCTTGCTAAAAACGCCGTTATCGACGGTGATTGTAGCACTTTGCCCGTCCGAAGCGATTACTGCCGGATGTACAGTCGCACCGGAATGAGTCGCCGTCGCCGTCATAGCGGTAATCACACTGCCGGTGGGCATAGGCGCGATAAAACTTCTATTATTAATACCCGATGCATTGATAGTCGTCGCGGTAGGCTGTCCGGCGTTTACAATAATTTCCGTCAAATCCGCCGCCGGTCTTTCGGCAATTATTTCACCGATTTGAGCCGGAGTCAAGGCCGCGTTATATATGCGAAGATCGTCAAACATTCTATTGTTATTGCTTCCCGTACCCGCAAGATTAGAACTTATGGCAATCCCAAAGTCATCTTGAGCTATAATATCTCTTAAAACATTTCCAAGATTAACAGAAGCATACGCCGCATTAGGGCTGTTATTATGCGTTTGATGAACACCGTTAAAACTAACTATCGCACCCCCGCTGGCACCTACCCTTATAGCTGCATGCTGCCACCCTGTTTGAGCTAAAAATTGAGGATACCCGACAGGCGTCGGCCAAAAGTTACCTCTATGCGGATTAGTCCCTAAATTTGTATCAAATAGATTTACATACAAGTTAGTAGCTAAATTAAGGGTAGGTATCGCTGCGCTTGGCGCCTGCAATAAAACCATCGGCGACCACCTGTCCGATATTGCCGTTAATTGATTGACCCAAAAAGAAATGGTGACACCTTGACTAAAGTCAACATCTCCGAGTCCTCCTATAGCTAAACTTGAGTTGCCCGCACCTCCTCTAAAAGCGCCGTCTCCCTCCGGAGAGAGAGCATCAACCGAGTGTGTGCCGGAACCTACCGTTGCGGTAATATTCGCGTTAGGCGAACCGTCGGCATTTTCCCCTTGCCATACATTGCTGACCGCAGCCTCGTTAAAACCGAATCTGGCTACGAGAGCGTCGCCGCGAGTAACCGTAACCGGATTAGCGCCGGCAATGTGTGTCATAGGCGCAAACTGCATTGCTCCCGCAGCCGCCAACACGAGCGCCAGTATAAATCCTAACGTAATTAAACCAGGACGCCAAAGTTTTTTTTGTGACATTTTATTTTCCTCCTAAATTTGGGGGTATTTTTATAGATTAATTAAGATCTTTTGTTACAGACATTTAGTGTCTGTAACAACAAAATAAGGTACCTTATTTTTGCATATATGTGTCACCGCTTCTGGCGACACATATTTTCATATATTTATAATTTTTAATATATCATACTTTTTGATGTTTGTCAATACTTTTAAAAAAATTTTACGTTCGTTTTTTTAAGGCAATGCTAAAACATTTGACAAACTATTTTGGAAGATTATATAATATATACATGTATTTATTGGTTTATTATGCAAATACCCGGAGGAAATCATGATTTCAGTCAATACATTTAGTCAAATCCAAACTATTGGGGAAGCCCTTAGCGCGGAGATAAGGCTTGAAATAATATACTTATTACTTAAGCATAAGCGTCTGAATATGCAAGAGATTTGTCAATCTCTTAATATATCTAACGGAGCGCTTACTCCGCACATCAAAAAACTGGAAGACGCGGGAATAATCAAAACACAATCCGAACCAGGCGTAAGGGGCTTGCAAAAATTGTGTAGTCTTGAACTTAATAGGATTTTCATTGAATTTGACCCGGTTAATCAAAATGCTAACAATTATTCCTTTGAGATAGACATCGGGCAATACTCCGCTTATGAGGTCACGCCGACCTGCGGCATTGCCACAACCGAGGTAATTATCGGCGAAGTGGACGAACCGTGTTATTTTGCTTTTCCGGAGCGAAAGAACGCCGCTTTGATTTGGTTTGCCCACGGCTCGCTGGAATATCAAATTCCAAATCCGTTACGATTTAACGAAGAGGCGATCGAGCTTCAAATTTCTATGGAACTATCAAGCGAAGCTCCGGGCTTTGCGGCTCATTTTCCGTCCGACATACATTTTGCCGTCAACGGGACAAGCTTAGGGTATTGGACCAGTCCCGGCGAATTCAACGACCGAGCAGGATTTTTTACGCCTAATTGGTGGTTTAGCAATCTAGGTCAATACGGAAGACTAAAAATGCTCTCGGTACAACAAAACGGAACTTATATCGACGGATTAAAAATCTCGGACGTAACAATCGGCGACCTGAAAATTGACTCGCGTACCCCAGTCACCTTTAACATAAGCTCTCCAAAAGACGCTGTAAACAAAGGCGGTATAACATTATTCGGAAAAGGATTCGGCGATTATGCACAAGGAATCCGTTCCACCATTATTTTCAAAAACACTCCAAAAACAAATCCTCCTAATCTCTTATCCTCTACTCAATAACTGAACCGATGCAACTTTAAAGAGAATTGTCAAAATCGTAGCTCTTGACATAAAAAACCACAATCTCTTGTGGTTTTTTGGAGTTGCTAACGGGATTTGAACCCGTGACCTCGTCCTTAGACGCTTCGCTTGGAAAGGTGGCGTTAAGGCGACAGTCTCGCTTGAATTTTGGAGCTGCTAACGGGATTTGAACCCGTGACCTCGTCCTTACCAAGGACGTGCTCTACCGACTGAGCCATAGCAGCATAGTTGATTTCCCAAACAACTTATCAAGTATAGGTTAATATAAGCAAAAAGTCAAGTCAAAAAACGGTGTAGTTAAAAATTCTTACAAACCGACAACTTCAACACATGTAATTATGTCTGAAGAAATAAATTGTTATTTTTCTTTGCGGCTTCTCTTAACTGATAAGATTTAAAATATCTGTCCTCTTGCGGTATCCACCGGGTGATAAAATTTTCGTATTTATCGGGGGCTCTTGCCTTTATGCGCTCTAACTGGAGTCGGCGGTCTATATCTAAAAAAACAAAAAAGTTGTAATATTTAAGTAAGTTCGGACTTGCGCTGTAGCAACCTTCTATAAGCGTCACTTTTTTTGGGATGAGCGTTATGGGAGTTAATGTTTTTGTCATGCAATCGTATTTACTGTAGGTGACAGGTAAAAAGTTAGAGACGAGAGAACGAATAGCCTCTTCCAGCCTAATCACATCTAAGTTGATGTCAGGCAAAGGCATATCCTGCCCCGCTTGCAAAAAAAAGTCGTCCGCGTGTATGACGTTACAGTCTATTGTCTTTGCTATTTCGGCGGTAAGAGTGCTTTTTCCGCTTCCCGACGGACCGTCTATAGCGATGACAGCGGATTCACAGCTTTTGATTTTTTTTACGATTAAATCAAGCACAAAGTCTTTTAATCCGCAAGTTATTTTATTACCTTACCTTTTCTCAAACACTGTATCAAAATCGGTATTGTTACTATTTGTATTATTATCCCCGGCAAGCTTACCCAAAACATATCACGCATAAAACCTGTTAAGCCAAAACCGCCCATCCCGACAACGGGAAGTCTTGCTAATCCGAAAGCTATTCTGCCGAGTATTAAGCTAAATACTAACGCACCAACGATTAGGACGATTTCAACAATGAGAATCTTAACGTGAGAAATGCGTTCTGTACGCGGCATTGTTTCATCATGCTGACTCTCCGCAATAATACCATCGGATGTTTTTTTTCTATTCTTAAAAAACAGCAAATAAAACAAACCGGTAAAAAAGCCGTATGCGGCTAACTCAAAAGCCATAAAATATACGACGGGAACAGGGCTTGCTATAGGGCGACCGGTAATAAAATGCGAAACAAACGGAGTAATAAAACCGGCTACTCCGCCGTATTTATGCCCGCATACAAAGCCGCATACTATTATAGGAATATGCATAGGCAGAAACATGTTCCCCGGCAAATTTCCTATATGAAAAACCGAACTTGTTGCAATAGCCAGCGCTACACATAACACCGAAGCTACGAGTCTAAATGGTATACTTTGGGTAAGGGATATTGCTTTTGATTGTTGCATTTTAAAAAACTCCTTTTATATTTGTTCTTTTCTATTATGACACTCAAGCATTACCATAGCTATTGAGTATATAACCATTGTAAGGGGACTAAACAATGTGTTGTTTACAAGTGACGTTGTGACAAACATTCCTATGCTTATAAATATAAACACATTAACACGGTCGAATTTTTTGATAAGTATTTTGATTGTCTGGTAACGGTGGAACAGATATGCTAAGAGACCTATCATTCCCATTGAGGCTATTAGCTGCACGATATAGTTATGGTATAGAGCAAATCTTAACCGTCCGTCCTGCTGCCCTAAAACATTAGTGAGGTATGAGAAGCCAACTCCGAATACGGGCCAATCAATAAAATGCCCGATACCGTATTCCCACCTTACAAATCTTTCCGAATCGTTCCCTCCTTGTGAAAAAAAGAAATTAAGACTTCTAGTAATATCCGTCCAAAATGCCGACAAAACTATTAGGGCTATTACTGCGGAAATTCCATAAGTTATCCACAACCACTTTCGGCCTTTTGCCTTAAACAGGGCAAAAATCGACACAAGAGCGTACATAGGCAAAACAAATAACGCACCCGTCCGGCTAAAGGTATAAACCATACCGATAACTGCCGCTCCCGCCACAGCAAAGTATACCAAAGGCTGCTTTGACGTAACCATGCGGTACAAAACAAACGGCAATATTACCGCTATCATATTGGCGATAAGATTGGATGCCGCCCACCCTAAAAAAATCAAGCTCTTAGCCGCGCGCGGTTCTGTATATACCAAATTAGCTAAATCGGGATCGGTAATGTACAGTAATCCTATTTGGAGAGCAACCACGGCAAGCATCACCGTCATACAGTCGCATACGTAGTCAAAGCTTTTTTTATCCCACTCAACCGTCAATAGTATAAGTACAAAAACAGGAACCAGTACGGCAAAGAGTCCCATAGAATAACCCAAACTGCTGGTCTCGTATCCTGAAAAAAACGCTCCCGCCAAAAGATACGTCGCTCCGAATATAAGCAGTCCAAAGAGTAACTTACTTTTTCTTAGCACGGCAAGTCCTTTTTGCTCGAAGGGCTTGTCCGCATATTGGGCATACGCTTCCCACAACCGACTGGGCTTTTTAGCGACTTTTCTTGCCAAAAAATAAGTAATCGCCATCCCGAATACCGCCATTAGCAAAATAAGATAAATTAGTCCCGCATTGTTATCGGCGATAAAATCGGTAAGCCCGCGCCCGTGCATATACTCATTATTGACATGGCTCATAGCGATTAACGACATAAGTACGAGCGGAATCATCCGTAATGAATTACCGTTACAAAAGCAAATATAAACAGCGGCTACGGCAACCAAAGTAAAGAAAATAAGCTCTAACCCCAAGCTATGGCAAAGCAAGCATACAGCACCGACAATGATAGGATAAAATCTGCCAGCCATAAAGCGATTAATAACATTTGTTACGACCGTACCGTTCTTGTCCGCAGTTTTTGTGTTTTGAATAGTTATATCCACGTGTTTAATCAATATTAGTTATTTAACTTTGTAGTCTTTTCCAGCATTACCAGCATAACCGTATACAGTATGAGCATCATCGGATTAAATAGAGTGTTATCTAATAACCCTGTTAGTACGACCATACCTATACTTATGAAGATAAAGATATTAACCTTATCACGTTTTTTGATAAGCAATCTGACCGTTTGGAATCTATGAAAGCCATAGACGACTAGTCCGACAATTCCCATTGACGCGAGAAATTGCAATAAATGATTATGATATAGCGACACCCCTATACGCTCCGCACCGCCCGTAAGATGCCCGAAACCTACTCCGAATACCGGCCAAGTCAAGAAATGGTCAACAGCCTTGCGATAAAGTTCAAATCTTCCGCTGTCCCCCAATCCCCTTGATTCAAAGAAGTTAAGACTGCCCGTAATTTGAGGCAAAAAGATGAGAATTAGTACGCCTCCCAGCCCCGCAGTTACACCGTACGCTATACGTAATGCCCCTTTGTCCTTAGCCTTAACTAAGGCAAATACCGACACCGCCAAAAACATAGGAAGCGCAAAGAGAGCGGTGTTTCGGCAAAATGTATAAATCATAGCGATTACAGCTATAAGGGCGACGGCAAAATAGATAAGAGAGTATTTTGCCGTACACATCCGATACAACACAAGTGGCAACACGATAGCGATTGTAATGGCGATTAGATTTGACGGAGCCCATCCAAGCCAAATCATTCCTTTAGCTCTATGCGGATCATTGCTTACCAGATTCCTAAAAACAGAATCGGTCACATACAATAGTCCCATTTGTACAGCGATTACCGCCGCCATAACTGTCGCGCAATCACATACAAAGCTAAAGCTATCCTTATTCCACTCAACTGTCACCAAAAAGAATACAAAGGTGACAACTAAGGTTCCGGCGAGAGCCAATGCGATTCCCACACTGGTCAATGTATATGACGGCGAAAACAGTCCTCCTATCAAATATGCCGCCGCCAGCGCAAGTAATCCTAAAAGCAGGTTGCTTTTTTTGAGCGATTCCCTCGCCGATTTTTCTTTAACCAACTTAAAAACAAACAAATAAACGACCGCTGAAAGAAAGATAACACTAAGAAATATTATATAGACCAACTCAACTGTACTTTGAATAAAGCTTTCAAACGATCTGATATACACATAGGTATTATTGACACGGCTTAACGAAACAAAGGAAATAAAGAGAAGCGGGATAAGTCTAAGCGAGTTTTTGTTAAATATACAAATATAAACTGTCGCAAGAGCTATAACAGTGAAGAAAAAATACTCCCACCCGAAAACATGACTTAATAAGCCGAATACGCCGACAGTAACGGAATAATACCATTTGGTCATAAACCCGTTAAGTCTGTTTTGTATATACCTAAATTGGCGCATTCAGATAATTATTGCCTTGTGTTGTAATCTTAATTCCTTTGTATAGTATTTCCTCCTTAGTGTGTCAGTATATTATACAGCATAAAAACTTTTTTGTACAGCATTTTTCGGTCGGATTTTGTCTATCATCAAATTTTAATACCTCAATCAATATATTATCCCTTCACCCTGTCTCCGAATTCGTCCTCTCTGCCGAGGATGTAATCGGTTGTCACATCAAAAAAATCAGCGAGAATAATTAAAGAATCATGATCAGGTTTTCTCTTGCCGCTTTCCCAATCACTCAAAGCCGAAGTGCTAACTTTCATTTTA
>Ga0123355_10006380_pt1 | contig 17455 bp, 14 predicted proteins | sample TergutEmb28metaG_3_FD_89872 | JGI IMG/M metagenome (GOLD analysis project Ga0123355, IMG submission 89872) | Embiratermes neotenicus P1 segment gut microbial communities from Petit-Saut dam, French Guiana - Emb289 P1 | ecosystem: Host-associated > Arthropoda: Insects > Digestive system > Gut ...
AATGTGAATAATACAGGAACCAAATTCATTAGATTTATGAAACAAACTGCATTTTGAAGAGGAAAAAACGGAGAGTATATACCATGTTTAAAATTTTTAGTACCTGTATTTGTTGAATAAATATATAAAATGCAACATTTAGAGGTTAGCGGTGCGGTACGACCACTATAGTCAACGTTAGGCTTCAAAAGGTTAATAAACAGTGCTGCTCCATGCAGAAATTATGTTGACTGGAAAGATAAAGACACTGCTTTAGTATCTCTCTACACCAGTTGGCCTAAGAAAATGTTACCACAAAATTGTACATCTTCTATCCTCTGTTCATGTAGCAAGCACTGCCTGTTAAAAAAAAGAGGGGGGGGGGACAACAGAATCAGTAAGTTCTCCATATTGTTATTGGAACTATGGTGTGTGCAGGCCCCTGGAATGAAGTACGACAAGGACTTTAATGCAGAAGCGGGGGACACCAACTTACTCTTCAAGACAAAGGATGCACACTACAGGTCCACTCTCACATGAATGTGCTGCCAGCATGGTGGTAATTGTGAAATAATGAGGTTGGTACTACTGTAATAAACTATTTTAGAACTCTTGTCTAAACAAAATTTTATTTTATTCCAAGCTTAGGAGTGACTGACAAGATTGCTTGTAAAAAGGACGTCACGTAGTATGTTTGAGTTATATTTTGGCATGGAGGAGAGATGATGACATTTTAGGAGCAATAAAATAAAATTATCAGTGCTGCTACATATACTTACTGTTACTGTGCACCTTTGTACTATATAAACTCAGTGAATACCATCTGTACTGATATTATAAAATTGGTACTCTGAAAGTTCCCATGACCAAGAAATTACAAACTTCAGTTCTCCAGTTCTCCTTGATGAGAGTTGACATTAGCATTGTGCCAGGCTGGTGATGAACAGTGTAAATTGAGGAGGAATGTAATTTATGTTACAAGTGCCGTAATTTCATGTAAATGAAGCTACACACATACCACTATATAGTTATAAGTGTTCAGTGATACCACTTAATGGTGTTACTATACTGCTGTGATTTGTAAAAATACAATGTTGTTGTTTGATGGAGTTGTTATTATTTGGGGGGGGAAAGTTATTTTTGTCCATACCATTCACAGGTTTGTTTCTGCACTTGTGGATTTAATTACAGTAACACTACTGTAAAAGTTTCTCTGTGGGTAGAATGTGAAGGCAGTGGTTACTGCTTCTTGTTTTCCTCTGTTAATTTTTTTTTTTTTTTTATTTTACTTGATAATAACACTTTTCTCTGCCTATTCCCTGTGCCAGGTTCACATCTACAAAGACACTGATGCTATTGTATTCACATGGGCTATTAATTTATCTTTGCAGCTCAGTCTTGAAAGTCACTTTTGCACTTATAGCATTCTTTGGTTTACTGCAATTGCAAACACATTTGGTTTATTTCTTAGAAGCTGTTTAGTTGCTTAACCCTGGACTGCAGGACCTGCCTTAGCAATACAGTTTGCTTTCACACAACAAAATCATTCATATTATTCATCCACTGTATCTTCATTTTGGATCCCTTGGTTTAGCTTTCCTACCCAATTTCTGCTTCCTGAATAGCCTTTCTATTACCATATCCCATATTTGATATATACTGGCATTTTCATTTTAGGCCTTTTATTTATACACTTCTCGTCAGTTTCCTTTGTTGTTTTCATTTACTTCATATTGTCTTGCCACTGTCTTGTCTGTCAGGTTTGTTTTATACACTGCCTGTCAACAAGCCAAGTATCAGTGTTTTTCAAGGCTGACTACTTCCCACAATTTTGAAAACCTATAGGGTTATAAAATAAACTTGCAAACATATTTACAAATTGTATATTTTTCAATACTCTGATTCCTTGATTATAGTAAAATCTCATTAATTCAAAGTGCCTGAAACCAAGACAATATGATTTATGCAATTTTCATTGTGGACCTACTTGTCAGGTATAGGAGTTCGTTACTAGTAACATAGTGCCATACTGGATGGGACTGAACATAAAATTTAAGGCAGTAAAAACTCCTCCAAATTCAAATCTTAGCCCAGTGGCAGACTATTTTGGATGATGAGTTCTGTGCTTTTATGCAGTCATGTTGATACAGCACCTCATAGTAGGTCATGACCGCTTCCTTTACTACTATACATTATTCCCAGATCTGCCCATCACTGCTGTATTATCTGATCTACTAGCATGGTAGTAGAATAAATCAACAAAATGGTGATAAACACTAAATAAAAGTTCTGAAATTAGGAGAAATGTAGTTTTTATTTATTAAAAATTATTAAACTTATCTGTATTAACAGAGTAACATTTTCCACTTGAACATAAATGCAAAACTATCACAGCTCAATCTCACTGTTCACAGTCAGTCACTGTTTAAGAAAATATATCAGTTTTTCTTTGAAGAGAATCCTTGTATCCCCTGCACTGTGCTGATCACTCTGACAACACAGCCATCCATTATCTGTAGGCCTACAGCTTATAACAGAAGTGAGTCACAATAATGTGGTAAGGGCTGTTGCTAGGCTGTTCCAACTGTCCAGATTAATTTGCAAATTTTGGGGTTTTACTACATTCATCCATAGGAATGTTAGTACCGTTGTACAGCCCACTTTATAGTATCAGCGTTCACATGAAACGTGTATTTCAATATTATCATTGCAGCCAGAACTGCCACTCCTCCCAAACACATCTAATAAAACCCTGAATTTCAAACATCACCTTAACATACATTTTTCCTTGCAGTGATGCTCAAGAATGAACTACCCCCTACCCTCCCACCATTCAGAGGTCAAGGTATTCGCCAGTTACACTGTCTTATAGTCATAAAATTTCCAAAGCTTAAAACTCAAGTCTCCAAACTAGAAAAATATACGTGAAATATCCAAGGACTGTCACATTCTTGGGTGCAAGTATCCTAGTTATTAGGAGCTGCACGTAAATAAAGGCTGTGAAAGCTTCTTGAATTTCATATATTATATAAAGCTGTGCTTTTATTCTGGACCAATCAGTTCATGGTACAAAGGTTTTACTCTCGTGTCAGAACTTTTCACCTGTTCCCTCCTCACAGCAAGCATATTGCTTTAGAAAATGATCACTGCAAGGCACTTTGTATTTTGCCTTTCACCAAATACAAGAAGATACAGTGTAGATGGTAGAGGCCAAGCTATGGGCTGAACAAAGGAATCATGGTTCAATTATGAGCAAAATTCCTTGTCTCCAAAGTGTCCACCGTGACTCTGGGGCCCACCATCTCCCCATTCAGTGGGTACCAGGATGGTTCTTTCCCCAGTGTTGCATTAGATGGAACTGAGTGGTCAGCCTCACACCCCCAAAATTTCACCCCTAGGGAAAGAGGTGCTAGGTGGAGCCCATACATGTAACAACAAACACAACTTTCCTGAAACTCTGCACTGCAGAGAAGGAGTGTTTAAAATGTTGTGTGCATGCAATGTAGGAGATATACACACTCCAGGCACCTTTAAAACAGTGCTGGTGATGGCACTATTACACTGTTACTCTGTGGAGGTTATTATTGCTTATGCATAATGTGTCCACATTCCATCATTTTCTCTTTCCTTTTATGTTCAAGTTTATGCTTCTTGTCTTTAATATATTCACGCAATAGTGCATTAAATGTGTGGCGTTCAAACATTCGTTGTGATACTTTTACTTTAGCTACTCGATGACGTGGCAGCTTGAGGGATTGTGTAAATGTGGTATAATATATAGGTACCATGGTCTTGTATGTTTGGTCCATTAATGCCCTCTTACAGCTGACTTCCCTGATGACAGATGTGAACAGTTTGTGCAAGTCATCAGTTGGCTGAGCACAAAGCAGCTGCTGACAGACTGCCTGGATGAACCATGTTCCTGAAACATCATGAGAGTGGATTAAACAGCCAACAATGGTAGGAGAACCCCAAGAGCTATCACTGGAGAGTTTTCAGTCAGATCAATCCCCTGTATGTTGTTTAGGTCTTCCAAGTGGTTTTACAATATTTCCTTACCACAGTACTGTACACTTTATCGCACATTATTCCACACAGGATTGTGGTTGACAAGGTGGCCCTGGGGCAGGCTTTTCTCTTCTTACTTTAGTTTTGTCAGCATCACTGCATCAGTACTATATAATTTTAGCAACTGACAGCATCATTATGGAAATAAAAACCGTTCTCCCTTCTACTTTCATGTCGTGTGACTGATATTCTACACTGAACAAAAAAGTGCCTTTAAAAAAGCTGCATATTTTCAATGATTTGTTATCATAAATTAATTCAAATTCCAGAATTTAGTGTCAACAGTTTTGCTTACATCTCACAAGTTTGTATGACTGTCATGCTTTTATGACTGACTACAGGAAATAAAAAAGTACGACTGGTCCAAACAGGATGATATAAGGAGGGAATGTGGCATCCATATATGGGAAATAAAATCATTACAGAGTACTGTTGAGAAAACTGAAGAAAAAGATACAACATGGAAGATGCATGCACAGATGGGAGGTTAATGTTAAAATGAACCTTAAGAGAAAAAGGATGAGAGGATGTGGACTCCATGGAATTAACGTTCATGCAAAGTTTTGGGAAAATCAGTCAAATAAAATTGAGGAGACAGGCACACATAAGGATGATCTAGTAAACTTCCAATTATTTCCTGACAGAAGGAAAGCAGATCAAAATATAACACCAGCCAATCTTATATTATATATACATATTCACATGAGATTGCTGTCTTGTATCTGCATACATGTTCTTTGTCCTCATGGTTATACAAACTATAAGGAAATCGTTCTTTATTAAAGTGTGTACATTCATTTAGAGAAGGGGTGTGTGACTAAAAGAGCACTGTTGTTTAACACATTAGGGAATGAACACAGCCAAAAAAAAACCTTAAAGGCAGCATGAAGTACCAAAATAAGTCACAATTGTTGTCCCTGTTTTGCAATGTGACCTGTACATCAGTTATCATCTCTCCTTTTCCTTGTTGTCATTGTCATTATCATCATCATCCCACCCCTACCCAAGCCATAACATGAAAACAATGCATATTCTCACCTTCAATTTCATGTCTGAATGAAGCAAAGCCAGGTACAGTAGACCAGAATGTCATGCAGTCAGTTGACTTGCCTCTTCTGGACTGTGGACCATCAGATGCAATGTCTTCACTCGTTACAGCTGTCATAAAAATTTATAGACTTATTAGAAAAGCCAGTACATCCTACATGGTAAGAATGACATGATTTTTCCTCTTGATTTTGTTTGTTCAGGGGTCTCACATATGCCACAGAAATACGGCATTTTTCAAACTGTTTTGCCTAATTCAGACTTCATGGACTTGACAGTGCAAAGAGAGAGAAACTCTACTACATGTGTTATCATTATAAAACTAGTTTAATGACATTTCTTCAGGTACTGTGGGTTTTTACAGTAACATGAAATATTAATGACTTGGATGTATATATAAACTGAGTAAAAATATTAGGGAAGAACTCTTTGTTCATACTAGTCTTGTGTAAGATGTTGAGTTAGTTGTTTATGAAGTAGATGAATGGTTCTTTTTTGTGCCTATGAAAAAACTCTGCAGCTGTGTTCCTGCCTAAATACTCTTGTTGGGGCTGGGATTGGCTATCCTCACTAAGGCTGTACTTGCATGACTGCATACTTCTCTAAATCAAACTTACCATCCTGTTGAGTCTGTCCTTGGCATGCCTGGATGATAAGGATCTTTGGCTTCCCCAGCAGATTGGGGCAGTCCATCATCAGATTCTCCAAATCACCCACACATACAGGAATACTGTTTGATCCATATACTGCACCTGTAACCACCATATGTGAATCACCTTACAAGATCAGGACCAGGAAAGAAAAGTTACATGTCACAAGGAATTAACAAAAATGAAATGTACTTCATGACTTCATGGTTACTTGTAACAGATTTTGTGAAGACTGATACAAGCTATGAAACACTGAAACAGTAGTTACCAGAACTGACATTAAGCAGATCTCACTGAACACACACATCTCATCTTTCATAAGGTTGCCTACTAAATGTGTGACATACTCTCAAAGATGTTTTAGACAATGCTTACGATATGCTCACCAGAACCAAATTTGTGATACCAGGGTGTGCAATGCATCTTACCTGTAACAGTGCTCTTCAGGCATTCGTGCTATGTAGAGGGAGCACACAGTTCTCCGCAACTCAGAAGAGAAATAACTGTTCTGTCGTGAGTGTATTTTAATGTATGTACAGGCGGTCCTTGATTTTTGGATGTTCCGACTTTTCATATACCGGCTTCATACTTTTGTACACAGCTGACGAACAAACATTTCGAGCTACCACACAGTGGCGCTGTCAGTAAAGCCAACATTTCAGTCTTTGCATGGTCTCAGCAACGTGTATTCATAAAACAGTGTTCATTTGTTCCTGCAAGAAATTCTTGCAAACATCACACCATGCCCACTTGTTCTCATAGCAGTAGTAAGATGTGTTCCTTCCATATATATTCCCACACATGCTCCCCTACATTTCTCACATGCCTAAGGCCATGAAACAGTCCCAACCTGTATTTTGTCTCATAAATGCCCAAAAAAGTATACGAGTTAACTACAATCTGAGGCAAGAAACAACTTCAGAAAATGTATTTGTATTGTTTACATTTTGTAATCCAACCAACAACTTTGATGGAAATTGGAATGGAACTCCCATTATAGCATGTAAGTCTAATGCTCAACTGTCATATGTTTTCAGGAACAAATTACGTACAAAAGTCAGGGACTGCCTGAACAGCAAACTGTAAATATGAGTACTATTATTTTAATAGAGATATATTTGCACTCTTCATACAATACTCCTACCATCCCTACATACCAGAGACAGATATTCTGGGATGAAGCACTGGCTCACTAACCAGTCTGATAAGTAATTATTTGGTGTATCTAGGTTTGTCACTCACCACAAATTCCATGTGAAAGGATGCAAAGAACGAAGCAGGAATGTTCCTGCTTCACAAACTTCTTAATAGCTGAAGCAACAGTTCTGATCAGGTCCCTGTGCGCGAGGTTCTCAACTATGTAAACTGTGAAACCCAGGCTGTTAAATGTCTCACTCAGACGGTCTCGGTCCACATCTGTCCCAAGCCGTGTCTCCAGCTTATGATCTGGAAGCTCTTCCTGCCAACCCAACAACACTACTAAATTATGACCCTCTTCAGGCTAAAACTGAACCTCTGCAAGCAAAGAAACATGTAACAGTGGCATGAATGAAGTCCTCTTATGCCTACCTTCAAATGAGGATCCTGTTCCTTATAGAAGTTCTTCTGGTTAATGATGATGCAGTACCCAACATTATTGGGGTCAACTATGTATTCATGTTCCACTGGGCGCTCCAGATAGTCACAACTTCCAGGAACACTGTGGTTCTGCATACTAGGTGGCTCTGACCTGCATTTGTTAGTGATCTACAAATTTTGTTTCATAGTAGTGATGTCAAAAGTCACTAAGGGAGGTAGGGCTTGAAATGTGCTTTGACAGTGAAAATCACTTAATGCAGAATATGAAATAATATTATAGTAAAATGAATCTCAGTTTCAACACAGAATTACATGTTTTCAGGCATTCCCCTTTAAAATGTTTTCACATTTAATAAGCCAATTTTATTTAATTTTTTTAAAAAGTCTTAAGGGAATACCACGACATGCCTCCTTACCCAAAACTAGAAATTGGCGGTGTTGTATCAACTTGTGGCTGTGTTATTCTTCTTGAATAGTCAACAGAAGCATTCACAGTTGCTCTCACTGAAGACTCAAGTTTATCCACAAGAGCTGTCTCTCCCATGGCCTTTAGCTGGGTCATTAATCTGTGGACATCCACTCCTCGTCCATCCTTATCTCCAAGGCTATACAACATAGCAGGTAAAAGTGGCTACTAGGTGAACTGGAACAGTGCTCTTTGAAGATAAGATGCCATTTGTTAGGGATGAATGAAATACACTAAGAGATTAACCTTACATATTTGCAAAATTTGAAAGTTTGAACTTGTATATCAGCACTGTAACCAGTTGTGATGCTGTCATTCTTTCATTAAAATTATCTTCCATTCTACTTTTTCTGAAAACTGTACACATTTTACCTTTTTCATACCTTTCTAATGTATCATTTTTGTACAATGACACAAAATTTTGAAGATTTAGGTCACACTAATAGCTGTGTTCCTTTGATCTGACAACCCCCAGCTTTTTATAGTGATTACTGGGGCATACCCACATGTTCCACAACTTAGTCGATAATGAAATGCTGTACATGGTTGTCTGTGTTATTGGTCATTGCCACTCCCTTCTCAGCTTATGCAATGATCTCAGCATTTCTGCCACAGCTGGAACTGACTTTTGGAAATCACACATATGATGATAAATTTCAACATCCTGGAAACAATGCTCTCCGCAACATTAAGCAAACATAAGGGGCTAAGTCAAGCAAGCAAGAAGGGAAGATCATGGGACACAGAAAAGTTCCAGGCAGTCAAAAATTTCCACTCCTGCTGGTCAGCAACCAAAGCACAAATTTCAAAAAAATCCATCAAGTCCTCCCTTATAATTTCCTAGTATGTTCCAGACAAGAGGCCTAACCTGCCAGCAATCTCCAAAATGGTACTTTGTCTTCATTCACAATTTGTGAACTTTCAACATGTTTTCCACTGTGTGATCTGTGGAGAGATGACCTGAATGCTCATAACTTTCGGTCACAGTTTCACCACAGCTCATTCATGAAAACCATTAAGAAGGCTCTCTTTCTGTGACATTGTCATCAAAACCTGTGTTGTCCCTCTGTATCAGCCAATAGAGAATCGCAGACCAAACTTTACACACACAGTGATAAACACCCAATGAAAAGCAGTGCAGAGATTTATGACTACAAAACTCACTAGAGTGACTCAGAAGATAGCAATACTATGGCACCTAGTGGCAGAAAGCTGTAATACTTGCCATTCTTGGTCCTAGAAATACATTCAGCCCTGTGCATATGCCTTTGTACAAGCATACGAAGGCACAGACCTAACAGTAATAGTGTTCCGTATTTCACAATGGAGAAGTTTATAGTGTTCAGTCAAGAACTGATGAACAGAGAATGTGTTAACTGTGATTGGGTCTGTCAGACCCGAGGGACGGTGACATGATTGGCAAGGGAAAAACAAACTTCTAGTAAGAAAGAGTCATGGTCTCATCTGAATGGGATGGATAGGCAGTTGTATATAAACTGATTCCATACAAAATTTCACGGTTAATTTTTGCAATAACATTTGTTTCTCCATTCTTATACCACAGTCTATAATTTCATGCCTCCCCTCTTCTCCTCACCTGATATAGCCATGAGATGCCCAGTAAAGTATGTTCAGTTCCATGTACTCTGGATCAAAAGTTTCCAATTCCTGTTCTCTCTGGAAATGACTGTAGTCTTGTACGACATTTGTCAGCAGCATCTTTAAACCTTCTGAATCCAGTGACTCGCAGACATGATACAGACATTTGCGCAAGCAGTTGACAAATAAGGAGGACTCTGGTGAGTGTGGCAGGAATCTCGATTTCTCATTCTCTACACTGCAGCCTAGTTTCTGCAGCATCTTATAGTTCTGAATGATGCATAATGCCTCCACAAATTTGTTTTCCCACAAACCATTTCTTTGTGTCCTAATCCATTCTGACAAGAAATCTCCTCGGCTCAGGCTGCCAGCACGTCGTGCACGTTCTGCTATTATTAGTGTCTGCAGTATGTAATCTACTTCATCATACAGCAGGAATGCCATAGCAATCTACAGAAAAAGGAAGAAGAATCTAGAACTTATGAAATGCAATGTGAGACTTTTAAACTTTCACCATAGCATAGTTGGATCTTCAACCTTCTGGTATGTTACACAGCCTGAATGTGTAGTTTGTTATTAAGACTTCAGAACAGCATGTTGCCAACTGAAGATAAGGTTTAAATGTAAGATCAAAGACCTCATTCTTGAAATGTTGCATTATAAGGTAAGACAAAGTAATGTGACAGTACTTTAACTGTTTGACGCCTAACGACCCGTATAGGGGTCGTACCGCACTGCTAACCTCTAAGCGTTGCATTTTATATATTTATTCAACAAATATAGGTACTGAATATTTTAAACATGGTATATACTCTCTGTTTCTTTCTCTTCAAAAGCCATTTGTTTCAGAATTCTGATGTATTTGGTTCCTGTTTTATTCACATTTTATATACAGTATATGCCAAAATTTAAAAAAATAATTCCGGCGCCAAACGGTTAAACTATTAATGAATTTCTGTCAAGGGTCAGTTTCATTGGGTTCAATTTTTGGAAGTCTAGTTTTAGTTAGGTATTTAACACCTATGGGTTTGTTTCTTACTGAATGTGCTTCACCACTGCAACACTGTACCTGTGTTCCACACGGGTGTGGGTGTGTGTGTGGATGTGCATACCAGCTGTATCAGTGCCACTGAAATTATGTCCAATGCTATTCACATATTTCCTTACACCTCTGCAGCTTCAAGTTACTTTAAATATCAACCCTAGTAAGCCCACCGCTGGTATGAAATGATCACATTTAAGCAACATGATTATGCTACCATTATAAGTTATAACTGCCAGTATTACACTGTATTCCCATACAATAAAGATTAATTTACTGAGATTATATAATGTTGAATAAGATCAAGAATATTAAGTCTAGTAGGCATGAGACACATTCCAGTGGCCTGGAAAGTACCATTTCACCATCTTTAAGTTCAGTAAGATGTAAAAATCCACAAGAACTGGTTAAGACGGTGAACATACTTGTAACCGATAAGTTGAAGTAGAAATGTCTTGTATGACCAAAATGGTACACACTGAAAAGAAGAAACTCATGTAGCAAGGACTATGGTAACATAATGAGATGTCTTTATTATATTGTCTCTCTGCACCTTCTCATAATACTCCAAGTTATCCAACTCTGCAGTCACCATATCCTTTGTCAGGTGGTAACGACATAAAGGAACATTGGTCTCGCTAACTATGTTGTCAACAACTCCAAAGGCATCAATGGCTACATTGTTGGTAGTGCCCTCCAGGGACCAGACTTCTTCAAATACCATTTTAAACAGGCACGGAACTTCATCTTCCAACACTTCCATGGCCATTTCTACGTATAAAATAAAAATGGGAGCATTACATAATTATTCTCATCAGGTGCTGGTCTCTACTATATTAAAGCATACAGACATTCGCATCCACCAAATTCATGATGCATCATGCTTCACAACGAGTATGTTAAACACTGACCCAATATGCATAATGTAAAACACTTTTCTTTTAGATGTTCTATAAAGAGTATCAGCAATGGGGCATTCTTGACGACCTTATATGCAATTCACAGGCCAGTTGTGCAAATGTGTTTATCACATTCCACAGTGTCTTGGGTGTTATACATACATATACACTCAAAACATCAATTATCATCCACTCACTTCTGTCCAACCCGTACGTAACTGCGGGAAGAAAACCAGTGTCTTCGTGTCGTTCATTGCGGTCACCAAAACAAGCATTGATAATACAAGAACATACACATCACATACTTTACCTTTTAAAGCTGTAAGAATTGATACTGTTCCACTCTATTGTCGACAGTAATAAACTGCCTGATGTATCAACATACAATTTGCACCACTCCCCTCCTGAAGACAATTACAGCAAAAGCGGGGAAACACCGCTCAAAGCCACCGCTACACCCAACACAAGCCACGGGTTTTAGCTGAGTCAACAATTCTATCACTGACCAAATACTCAGTTTCCTTATGTATGTCTAGATCTGTACGTGGGATATAGGAAATATAATTCCGATGTTAGAATAAAAACACTTATCGCACTATCACGAGAGACACGACACGGAACAGGCCAAGCATACGTCACCTTCCCTTGTTCTGCTGAAATCACAGAGTACTACTTGTGACAAGGACGGAGTTGCTTGGATCAGTGTCGTGAACACAGCTCATCGTACTCTGATCCATGATCGTAGGTGGCAGAGCAAGGATGTGCAAGTTCAATCACATCGAACACTGATCCATGCATGCGAGTTATATGAAGATTGGCCGATGGCGGGCGTAGGAAACGGTAATGCGCCCAGATCATCTGTATGTAATGCGGTTGCTAGGTGAGGCAGGTGATTTGTAAGGATGATATTGGTATAATTTTCTTACAAAGTTAGACAAGGTTATCGGTGTTGAAAATATGTGAAAGTTGTATTGAATTATAATGCCTTGCTTGTTGGTAAGTGTGATGGTTATTAGTTTGTTCGGCTCGGTATGTGTGAAGGACCCCGTACAGAAATAATTATTGCTCACTATTGATGATTTCTTTGCTTTAGGTGCATAATTCCTGTTTGGTTTCATAATATTGCCATTAGAATGCAGAGGGCGTTAACAGCAGCGACACAAATTGTAACCCAAAATTCTTGAGGTTTCTAAGGAACCGTCAACGGTACTTATGATTCCGTGATTATTGATGTTTATCCTATGACAAACTCGTGTTTCTTTGTTCATAAAACATTATCTAGAGAGCTAAAGATATATCACGTAATATTAACTTGTCTGAATCGTGTATATTGTGCACTTTATAGAGGCATTTAAGGCACGTACATTTTTAGGTTATGTCTTAACTTGAAGACAAATTAGTTCATCTACAGTGTTTTATCAACCATCTTTGGATTCAGAAGAAATCAGTGTTCGACCAATATTTTGTTACCAACACAGCACACAGTGAATGGTTTGTGTAACAATTGTAGTTTGCCTGGCAGTAAAAAATGTAACTAAGACACAAACCATAGGAATAACTGTTTAATTTGTGTATTTTCTGGTTTAATTTTTACACAGGGCTCAGCTGTAGGCAGAGAGAACTGGCATGCTAGAAAAATGCATGGGTAGTGTGTATGCAGCTGGCATTTCTTGGTGTCTGATTCCACATTAGCAGATGAAACATGTCCATATAGATTGGCAGATGAAACATGTCCGGACAGATTGGCAGATTGGCGTTTCGTGATAGCGGACGTGGACCTACCCATCATCGGGGTGGACCTGCTCTCCCGCTATGGACTCCTTGTCGACTGCAGGAACAACTGCCACCTCAACGGGGTCACATCACTGTCCACGCCAGGTCTCATCGCACCACCATCAGTCCCCAGTGTGAAAATCATCGCTGGAGGCACGCCACCAGACAGCCTCCTGGAGGAATTCCCGGGGCTGACCAAACCAGCAGGGAGCCACCGTGAGGTCCGGCACAACACAACACATCCGCACAACACCCGGCCCACCTGTAGCCTGCCGTCTGGCACCAGACCACTTGGCCGTCGCCAAGGCCGAGTTCAACGCCTTGCTGCGGGACAGCACCGCCAGACGCGCCAAAGGCCCATGGTCGTCCGCCCTCCATCTCGTACCGAAGAAGGACAGCGGTTGGAGTCCCTGTGGAGACTACCGAGCCCTCAACTCTCGCACCATCCCTGACAGGTATCCAGTGCCACACATACAGGACTACTCACACCGCCTTTCCAGTTGCACCACCTTCTCCAAGATTGACCTGGTAAGAACTTACCATCAAATCCCTCTCCACCCTGCAGACATCCAAAAGACAGCAATCACCACACCTTTCAGCCTTTTTGAATTTCCTCTTATGTCCTTTGGCCTATGTAACGCTGCCCAAACCTTCTGTTTCATGGACGAGATCCTCAAAGACTTGGATTTCTGTTTTGCTTACATCGACAATATCCTTGTCTTTAGCCAATCTCCCCAAGAACACGACCGACACCTCCGCATCCTTTTTGCTCAACTACAAAACTACGTCATCCTGTTGAACCCTTCCAAATGTGTTTTCCGTGTCTCCGAAATTTCATTCTTGGGGTACAAAATTTCATCCATGGGTTCCCAACCCCTCCCGGAATGTGTCACCGATCTCCAAGCCTGTCCCCCTCCCAAGACTGTCAGTGAACTCAGACATTTCTTGGGAATGCTAAATTTCTACCGGCATTTCCTTCCACACGTAGCCACCATCCAAGCCCCACTTCACGACGCCCTTTCCGGCCCTAAAGTCAAGGGCTCCCATCCTGTTACCTGGAACGACACACTCGTTGCAGCCTTCAACGAGTGCAAAACAAGCCTATCTCAAGCTACTCTACTGGCTCATCCAGATCCAACTGCTCCACTCGCCCTGGTCACGGACGCTTCAACCACTGCCATGGGTGCCATCCTCCAGCAGTGGGTGCAGGATGTCTGGCAGCCCCTCGCCTTCTTCTTCAGGAAGCTGAGCCCGGCACAGCAAAAATACAGTGCTTACGACTGGGAGCTCCTGGCGATCTATGAGGCAGTGACGTACTTCCGTCACATGCTGGAGGCCCGGCATTTCACCATCCTGACGGACCACAAACCACTCACCTTCGCCTTCCACCAAAAGAGGGACAAGTGCTCACCACGCCAGTTTACCCATCTGGATTTCGTCTCGCAGTTCACCACAGACATCCGCCACATTTCCGGCCAAAACAACATTGTCGCAGACGCACTTTCCCAGGTCGAGGTAGTCACCGCTCCAGTGACACACGAAGCGCTTGCCACAGCCCAGAAGAGTGACGATGAACAGCACTACAGCTCGAAAGACTCCTCATCCCCGGCACCTCAGTCGAGCTGTACTGCGACACCTCTTCTGGTAAACCTCGCCCATACGTCCCATCCCCTCTCCGCCATCAGATCTTCAACTCCCTGCATTCCCTCAGCCACCCAGGGATTAAGGCAATGGTTAAACTCGTCTCCCAACACTTTGTGTGGCCAGCCATTCAGAAGGACTGTCGCACTTGGGCCCGAGCTTGCCAACCCTGCCAGCGCTCCAAAGTTTCCCGCCACACCATTACTCCAGTTGGCAACTTCACCCTCCCTCCTGCCCGCTTTCTACACGTCCACATTGACATAGTTGTACCTCTACCTTCCTCGGCAGGATTTCAATACTGCCTCATGGCTGTAGACCGTTTCACGTGCTGGCCGGAAGCCTTCCCCATTCCTGACATCACAGCAGACACAGTGGCACATGCCCTGCTCTCTGGCTGGATATCACACTTTGGGTGTCCACAGACAATCACGACCGACCAAGGACGCCAGTTCAAGTCGCAGCTCTTCCACAGCCTGGCGAAGATGTGTGGCATCCACCTCAGCAGGACAACTCCCCACCACCCCACAGCCAATGGCCTCGTCAAATGCCTACATCGCACACTGAAGGCCGCCATCATGTGCCACGCAGAGGAGACGTGGACCAAGGCCCTGCCACTAGATCTACTCAGCATACGTACCGCCTACAAGGAGGACTTGCAGTCATCCGCAGCAGAGCTCGTCTATGGTGAGCCCCTGTGGGTCCCTGGTGAGCTCCTTGTACCAGCCGCCCCACGGTTCGAAGCATCCACCTTCATACAGCAGCTCCGCTGTCACATGGACCAGCTGCAACCAACCCCAACAGCACGCCATGCATCCCCGGCCACATTCATCCACAAGGACCTGCGGGACTCGACCCACGTGTTCCTGCGGCAGGATGCCGCACGCCGCGCCCTGGAGCCACCTTACACCGGCCCGCACAAAGTAATTGCCCGCGCTGACAAAACGCTTACAATTGTCGTGCGTGGCCAGCAGGTCAACGTATCAGCAGACCGAGTAAAGCCAGCATACGTATTGGACGGGACTCAACACGACACCGGCAGCCCACCAGGCCAGCCCTGCAGCGATCCAGACAAACCTGTTAAGACGACTTGGCCTACACAGGCTACTTGCTCAGGACGCACTGTATGCTTCCCAGCTCGGTTCACCACCTAAGCTTGCTTCTCCGCGCAGGGGGGTGATGTGGGGGCACCCACATGGTAGCTCTCCTTCCTCCGTCACACATCACAGCAACGCTCTCTGTCTCTCTCTTTCCTGTCCTCCTCTTGCTGTAAACCCAGTCTCCACTCACAGTTCCAAGCCAAGTGCACTTTTCCATCACGGCACCTTAATCAGCATATTTGTGCTAATAGCCACGCCTACCAAATTTGCCAACTGGCCAATGGAAGGGCAGGTGAACAGCGAGAAATCCATATAAAAAGGCCACGGTTCCAGCTTGAGAATCATTCAACATCAGATCCAGCAGAAGACACATCTACAAGAATCATTCAAGCCGACATCAAGAAAGACTAGCCAGCAGCAACATCAAGAAGGGCCAGTCAAGTCCCAACACATCAAGACAGACAGCCAGTTCCGTATTAGAAGGAGTAATTTGTCGGTGACAGTCCAGGAGGGAGTAACGTCGTTTGACACGCAACATCACAACACCAAACAAGGGACAGGGGCTTGCCGGGCTGTCAGCTGCCGTCTCTCTACGGGCCGTGCTAGTATCCTGCACGCACCCCAGGAGCGGACTGCCAACCATCTGTCCGCTCATCGCTACAGCAGACCGGACAGTGCTGCCACCTGCCTGAGTTCCACACCACGCAGGTACACTGCGTGCTCACGTTCGAGTTATCATCCTAAGCGGACTACCGGAGCTACAGGCGAACATATCACTATGCAACTATTACGCAACTACTGTACGACTGACCAAATAAATAACATCATATGTGCTTTACTGTGATTGTCACTTAACAATCCCACACTCCCATGCAGCTCAACATCGTGAAGAACCCTCCTTGAATTCCTCATCCTCTCAAGAAGATTTTCATGTTCTGGTCCCTACAAAAACATATTCTACCAAGTCCATGATCTCACTGACCAAAGAACCTATTCCAATACAGTCAGACACTTCCTTGCCTTCAGTTTTATCCCCTGACCAGCCGAAACGAATACTTTTTCAAGGAAGACACCTCCTTTCCCCTTGGCTCTGCCAATGAAAGTGCTTCTACTGGAGAAATCGGAAGCTTCAATCCTCAGAGTTCTTCCCCAAAGCATAAAGCACAGCATTCTATAATAAAATGGCCAGATTTTAACAGAGTAACAAAACTGACTCCTTGGAAATGGAAACTGTGTGACAGAATTAGGACCAGAGACAGTGTGCTTTGTAAACTTAGGAAGAAGTACATGAAAAAGAATCTGAAGTAGGTTTGTCAGTTGGACAGTAATCCACTGATGTGGTCAGTTTCATCTTCTTTGAATGTATAGACTTCAAGATTTTTGGCAACAGTTGGAAACAGTAGGCATAGGCCAGAGGCAGGAGGTGGAGCTTCAAAGAAAAGGTCTTGGCTCTCGCCCTCCTGGAATAATAATAATAATATTTATTTACTGCAATTGGGTCATCACCCGGTGGCAGTGGTTATTTTACATGTAAACAAAACATGAAATTGGTTACTACTAAATTTAAGTCGGGAGGGCTACATGAGAAGCATGCAGTGGCAACTTGGAATCTTGGG
>Ga0123355_10006381_pt1 | contig 17454 bp, 15 predicted proteins | sample TergutEmb28metaG_3_FD_89872 | JGI IMG/M metagenome (GOLD analysis project Ga0123355, IMG submission 89872) | Embiratermes neotenicus P1 segment gut microbial communities from Petit-Saut dam, French Guiana - Emb289 P1 | ecosystem: Host-associated > Arthropoda: Insects > Digestive system > Gut ...
CCGTAAGGTGAAAACTCTAAGGGAGGCCGGGACTCTAGCCAGTACGCCGATTTGTTCTCAGTCCGAAATTCAAGTATTCAAGCTTCCAGACTATGGGCAATGGCGGGAATGACCGCGCGCAGCAAGGCGACGAATTCTTCGCGCACACGCTCGGTGGTTTCGAACACTTCCGCCGAGCTTAGGGGCTGATCGAGAATTCCCGCCGCCATGTTGGTCACACAAGAAATTGCCAGAACCTCGATGCCCATGTGGCGTGCCGCGATCACCTCGGGAGCCGTGGACATCCCCACCAGGTCGGCGCCAATCGTGCGCAGGTAACGAATCTCGGCGGGAGTTTCATAGCTGGGGCCCGACAGTGCGGCATACACACCCTCATTCAGGACCTTGCCGGATTGGCGCGCGGCTCCCTGCGCCATTTCCCGATATCGCTTCGAATACGCTTGCGTCATATCGGGGAAGCGCTCGCCGAAATGCTCATGGTTGGGCCCAAGCAGCGGGTTCTGGCCTTGCAGGTTTATGTGATCGCTAATGAGCACCAGGGATCCCTGCTTGTAATTGAGATTGATGCCGCCCGCTGCATTGGTCACAATCACCGCGCGAATTCCCATGCGGCCGAAGACCCGGATGGGGAACGCGACCTGGTGTGCCGAGTAGCCTTCGTAGAGGTGGACGCGTCCCTGCATCGCGGCGACGGGAATACTCCCGACGTTGCCGATCGCCATCTGTCCCGCGTGGCCGATCGCGGTCGCGGGCGGAAAGTGAGGAATGGCGGTGTAGGGGATACGCATGGCTGGGGAGAGCTCGTCGGCAAAACTGCCCAGCCCCGAGCCGAGGACCAGGCCAATACGCGGGGGGAGTAAGGCGTTGGCGAGCAGAAACTGCGCCGCAGTCTCGGCCCGTCGAAACTCATCCCTGCTGAGCGTGGCGTCGCCTGCAATCGTCATGGGTCACGATTCCCCCAGAGCCGCCTTCCTCAGGCTCGGAGCGACAAGGAAGACAGAGCTTTTTCTAGAATTTCTTCTCGAACGCGGCAAATTCCTGCTCCAGCTTCCATTGCATTCGAGCCTTTTCGCTTCCGGCGAGAAAGGCTTCGCACGATCCGGACACAGTCGCGGCGCTCGCCGGTTCGCCGCCACATCGAGCTGCCAGGTGATCGATGTCTCGCCACCAGCTTTTTCCGGGCAAAAAGCTGTGCTCGAGGCTCTCCCGCGCCATCCGCTTCAAATCCTCGTATGACAGATTGTAGGTCTGGGCCGCGCGCAGATATTCGTGGGTCATGTCCGAGCGCGAGACGGCTTCGTCGTCGGTGGCCAGGGCTAAGGGAACGTGGAACTTGCGATAGACGGGGAATGGGTGCCGGTCGCCCTTGACCCCCAAGATCAGGTCATTCGATGTCAGACAGATTTCAACCAGCACCTTGCGTTCCGCCATCTCGCGCATGAGCTCAACCGCGTTATGCTCGTCCATCACCGACACCCCGTGCCCGATGCGTTCGGCGTGGCCTTGCTCAATCGAATGCCGGATGTGAAAGCTTAGCCCTTCGGGCGGCACAAGTCCCATCGCCAGCTCTCCCGCGTGCAGGCTGATGTGCACCCGGGGATAGATTCCGTGCAGGTAATCGAGCATCCTCATATGCAGATCAAAGTCGCGCATGGGGACATACCAGTCTTCCGGCATGACCAGATTCAGCCCGACTACCCGGGGGTCTTCGGAGGCAAGCTCGAACCCCATCAGGATCTGCGCATAAACCTGCTCGGGCGGCAACCCGCGCAGCACCTGATAGAGGTAGCGGACGGTGACATTGCATCCCATCTCTCCTATCGAGCGAGGAGCGTCTTCCCCGCCCGCCCCACGCTCGCCACCCGGCGCGCTGCGAGCGCTCGTTCCACACGCGAGCTCACGCCGCACTGCGTTCTCGTCCTGATCCAGTTCCTGCCGCGCAGCCCGAATCGCCTCTTTCATCCCGCTTGCCATGAGCCTGTCGCGCATCAGGGCAAAATCAGAATTCCATGAAACCTTGGCCCCCAGCTCTGCTGATTGCATTCCCCCCACAGTGTGCATCAGCTCGACATACTCGAGGTGATCGGCGGCCGCACGTTTGACAGCGCGCGCAATCTCCTCGCCAATATGGTTCTCGAATGGGAGGTCAAACCTCTCGAACGCAGCAAAGAAGTGATCGTGCCCCGGCTCGCGCGCGCGCTCCCAGTTACGCATGGACCAGGCGTCGACAACCGCGTTGTAAAAGCTCTGGTCGCGATAAGCGCACTCGGCCGCGGGCTTCATCGCCCCGGGATTGCAGCCCCGGTCGCACTCTCCTCGAACCGCGGTCATCGTCGCCCGGTCAACGCAAAGTTTGTCTCGCGCCGCATAGTCGATCAGATCTTCCGCGTATACGGCGCCCCCCAAATGGTTGTGCAGGTCCCCCCCTTTTGGCATCTCGCGCAAAAATGCCAGCGCCAGGCCCTGCTCTCCTCGAACATTTTGAAAATACCTATTCGTCCGCTCTTCGAGAGACGGGGCCTTCGATTGTGAGAATGCCAGCGCCGAACCGATTGTCACCAGGAAGCCTAGATGAAGTAGATAGGATTGCCGCAACCCGCCTCCGCCGATCGAGAATCGTTGACGGCATTTTACAGAACCCAGCCAGAAAGCCCAACGGCTTTAGTCGTGGGATGAATGGCTAGCGGTCTTCTGGTTTTCTATGTATCGACGTATGGTTTCGGAAGATGCGTTTCCGGCTGTAGAGACGAAGTAGCTTCGGGTCCGCAGAGAGGTTATCCGCGCCAGATGCGTTAACTATCAGGGCGGGGATATAAGTTGACGATTTGTGGCTTCAGTGCATTTCAAAATATATTTGCTTTTTCTTCGCTCCTGAGCGCATTATTCACAACCGTAATGTCGTCGATCAGAAGGAGGAAGCGCGGACCTAGGAGATGAGCATGCCGGCAATGGACGCCGACAGTAAATTGGCCATGGTTCCCGCCAGCATGGCACGCAAGCCCAGGCGGGCAAGATCTCCGGTGCGGTTAGGGGCCAGAGCGCCGATGCCGCCGATCTGAATTCCAATGGAGCTGAAATTGGCGAAGCCGCAGAGGGCGAAGGTCGCGATGGTGAACGAGTGCGGATCCAGCGCCTGCCGAATCGTGCCCAGCTTTGCGAATGCCACAAATTCGTTGGTCACCATGCGCGTGCCCAGCAGGTTTCCGATGATCGCGGCATCGTGCCAGCGAATGCCAATCAGCCATGCGACCGGCGCAAAAATCCATCCGAACACCTGCTCGAGGCTGTAGGGAAACCACGTAACGTGGATGTGAATGAAGCCCATGACGGCATTCACCAGCGCCAGAAGCGCCAGAAAGGTGATCAGCATGGCGCCCACGTTCAAGGCAAGATAGAGGCCGTCAATCGTGCCCCGGGCGATGGCCCCGAAGATATTGGATTCTCTTGCGATCTGAGGCATCTCCACCCGGCCGGCGGTAAGTGGTTTGTCAACTTCCGGCACGAGCATCTTAGCGATCAATAGTGTTCCCGGAGCGGTCATGATCACCGCGGTGAGCAAGTTCTTGGCATCCGCGCCGCCCACGGCGATGTAAGCGGCCATCATGCCGCCGGAAACGTGTGCCATGCCGCTGGTCATCACGGTCATGAGCTCGGATTCGGTCAGCTTGGGAAGAAACGGCCGAATGGTGGCGGGCGCCTCGGTCTGCCCCATAAAAATGCTGGCGGCAATGTTCAGCGATTCCGCGCCGCTGGCGCCCATCACCCTGGTCATCGCCCAGGCGCAGACGCGAACGATGAGCTGCATGACTCCCAGATGATAGAGCACGGCGAAAAATGCGACGATGAAGATAATCGTCGGCAGAATCTGGAAGGCGAAGATGACTCCGAGCGAGGAGTGTTGCCGGCCGAATTCGCCAAAGACAAACTCGGAACCGTAGTAGGAGAAATCAAGCAGGTGTTTGGCCCAGTAACCGGCTTTCGCAAACAGCCACCGCCCGCTGGGGACGCGGAGGACAAAAACCGCCAGCAGGAACTGCAGGCCGAGCCCCCAGGCGATGGTTTTTATGCGAATGGCCCGGCGATTGGTGGAAAAGGCAAACGCCAGGCCAAGCATGGCCACGAGGCCCAGCAAGCCTGTAGATCGCCCCAATGTTTACCCCCTCCTTTTCGAATTGCCTGGGCGCATGGCCCTCCGCCGGCACAACCGGCTTTCAGCTGCCGCCGGCGATTACCCGCCGGATCAGAGACTTTTTCCGAGTTGCGGTGTCGGCAATGGTGAAACTCTTCGCCAGCAAGGCTCGAGCCTCGGCGGCCCGGGTTTCAGAATTGTAATGGATCGTACACAGCGGCTCTCCGAGAGACACTGGGTCCCCGAGCTTTCGGTGAAGAACCAGACCCACCGACGGATCGATCGAATCCTCCTTCCGGGCACGGCCGCCGCCAAGGACAGCCGAAGCAATGCCGACTAGGCGGCAGTTGATTTCGGTAACCAAGCCTCGGCCCGTGCTCAAGACCTCGACCGTGTGCTTCGCGCCGGGGAGCAGCGCGGGATCATCAATCGCCCGCACATCCCCGCCCTGCAGTTCAACCATCCGTCGAAATTTCTCGAGCGCATGGCCGGATTCGAGGAGTTCCCCGGACTTGGTCTTGCCGAGCTCAGGCGTCTGGGCAGCTCCGCCCAGGTAAAGCATCCAGCCGGCAAGGTTCAGGCATAACTCACGCAGGTCATCCGGTCCCTCGCCGCGCATAACTTCCAGACATTCCAGCACTTCGAGCGAATTGCCGACGCGAGTTCCCAGGGGCTGGTCCATGCTGGTGATAAGCGCGACCACTTTCTTCCCCGCCCTGTTCCCGGTTTCAACCATCAATTCCGCAAGATCGGCAGCCTCCTCTTCCCTCTCCATGAACGCGCCCGAGCCCGTCTTCACGTCGAGCACCAGGGCGTCAATGCCTTCGGCGAGCTTTTTGCTCATGATGGAAGCGCAAATCAGATAGGGACTCTCGACGGTGGCGGTCGCATCGCGCAGAGCATAAAGCTTGCGGTCGGCGGGCGCGATCTCCTCGGTCTGGCCGATCATCGAGCACCCGCATTGGTCGAGCACGCGGCGGAATTCCCGGGTGCTGAGTCGGACATTGAAACCCGGGATGGACTCCAGTTTGTCGAGCGTGCCGCCGGTGTGTCCAAGTCCCCGTCCGCTGATCATGGGCACCACCAGGCCTTGCGCGGCCGCCAGCGGAGCCACCACCAGCGAGGTCTTGTCGCCGACGCCCCCGGTCGAGTGCTTGTCGACCTTTGCTGCGGAGAGTTGCGAGAGATCGAGGACTTCACCCGAGTCGAGCATCGCCCGGGTGAGGGCTGCCGTTTCCGCACGGCTCATGCCGCGCACTAGAACCGCCATGAGCCATGCCGAGGCCTGGTAGTCGGGAATCTCGCCCGAGGTATAGCGCGCCACGAAGGACTTGATTTCCCCCGCCGATAGTTCACGCCCGTCGCGTTTCTTGGCGATCACGTCAACCGCCCGGAGCGGCGGATTCAACTGCGCGGGGCGGGGATGCGAGGTCACGGGAAGCGGAACCCTTCCGGCAGAAGTCCCGCGATGGGAACCTCCCTCCAGCCGCCCGCGCTCTCGAATACGACCAGCGCCTCCGGGCCAAATTCGTAGATCACCTGGCGGCAAGCTCCGCAAGGCGAACACGGGCTCTCCTGATCGTTCACCACCGCAATCGCGTCAATTCTCAGGGCCGGTCCCGACCGCGCAACCGCGGAGAAGATCGCCGTCCGCTCGGCGCAATTCGTAAGTCCGTAGGAAGAATTCTCGACGTTGCAGCCGGTAAACAGCTCGCCTTCGGCGGTGATCAGGGCGGCGCCGACTTTGTACTTGGAATAGGGGGCGTAGGCGTTGCGGGTGGCGTTACGCGCTTCCTGAATCAGGTGTTCGCGATCCCGGCTCGTGAGCCTCTCGGTAGCCATCGGCAGCAATATTTATCTCTCAACCAGAAGAACCTTTTCGACGCCGTCGATCTCGTTGAGTTTGACCTCGATGACCTCGCGCATGGTCGTGGGCACCGCGCGGCCTACAAATCCAGCCTCGACCGGCAATTCGCGGTGGCCGCGATCAATCAGCACGCAAAGCTGCACCCGCCGCGGGCGGCCGTGAGAGAACAGGGCATCCAGCGCGGCGCGGATCGTGCGTCCGGTGAAAAGCACGTCGTCGACCAGAATGATGTTCTTACCCTGAATGTCAAAGCCCAGGTCGGACTCCTGCACCACGGGCTTCGGGCCCAGCGTCGAGAGATCATCCCGGTAAAAGGTTATGTCGAGCGCACCCACCGGAATGACAGTACTTTCGATCCGCCCCATCAGCTTCGCCAGCCGCTCGGCCAGCGGCACTCCGCGCCGGCGGATTCCGATTAGTCCGACATCTTCCACTCCGTCGTTCTTCTCGACGATCTCATGCGCCAGCCGCAAAAGCGTGCGCTCCATCTCCGACGCCGACATCAGCTGCGCCTTTTCCCGGAGGGGAAATCTGTGGAGAGGGCTCTCGTTGGTCATGAGGTTGAATGATACCGAGGCCAGGGGCAGGGCGCAACATCAGACGGCGGGGTCGAACCGCGGCCCATGGGAAAGGTTTTTTCGCCGCCATGCGACCAGCAGGGCCGAGCCGATGATCATCAGCCCGAAGCATAAGCCCAGCCAGATTCCGAGGACGCCCCAGCCCATCGGGAAGCACAGGAAGTATCCGAGCGGAAGGCCGATGAGCCAGTAGGCCACCAGATTCGCGAGCATGGGGGTCTTGGTGTCCCCCGCACCCCGCAGCGCCCCGGTCGTCACCACCTGCAGGCCGTCAAATAATTGAAACGCGGCGGCCACCAGCAACAGGGTCGCTCCCACACGGATCACGGCGGGGTCAGGCGAGAATGCACGCGCGATCCATCCCGGAATGGATACGAAAACCAGTCCCGCACAGCCCATGAATCCAACTCCAAGAGCAATCGCCGACCACCCGGCGCGTCGTGCGCCCCCGGGATCGCGCCGCCCCAATTGCTGCCCAACCCGAACGGCGGCGGCCGAACTGATGCCGAGCGGCACCATGAAGGTCAACGCGGCGCAGTTGAGCGCAATCTGATGTCCGGAGAGCGCAACCGGCCCGAGTTTCGCGCAAAGGGCAGTGGCGGTCGCGAAGGCGCCGATCTCAAGCAGAATCTGCGAGGCCGCCGGGATCCCCAGCTTGAGCAAGGCCCACATCCTCGCGATGTCGATCCGCAGCCAATAGATCCAATGCGATCCCCGCGAAGACCGGCCTTTCGATTCCACCCACGCCAGCGTCACGGCGAGGACCAGCACCATGTAGATGCGGGCGAGACAGGTGGACCAGCCGGAGCCGGTGATTCCATGGGCGCGAAATCCCCAATGCCCGTAGATGAGCACCCAATCGCCCAGAGCGTTCACAACATTGGCGGAGACCTGCGCGAACATGATGGGAACGGCCACGTTCGCGGCCTGCAGGTAACGCCGTAGGGGAAAGTACAACAGGAGCGGCAGCGTTCCCCAGTTCAACGCCGAAAGGAACGGGCGCATGGGGCCGGTCAGGTTCGGGCTGACTCCGAAGTGTTCGATCAGGTCCGGCCAAAAAGACACGGCAAACATGAGCACCGGCGCAAGTACAAACCCGAGCACGAGTCCATTGAACAAGGTATGGCCGGCGTCGCGGGCGTCTTCCCGGCCATGGGCGTGCGCGAGGTAGGTGTCCATCCCGAGGAGCAGGCCCTCGCCAAAAATGACGACCGCGTGATAGAGGCTCTGCCCCAGGCCGGTGGCGCCGATCGAAACGGCGCTGTCCGGCAAGCGCCCGACCATGAGCGTATCCACCACGCCCATGCTCATCCAACCCACCTCGGCAAAGATAAGCGGCAGGGCCAGGCGCATGGTCAGCCGGAAATCCGTTTGCCACTCGGACGCGGGGCTGGCTTGGGTTTCGGCAGGCATGGGTTTTGTGATTCTACCGGACGCCGCCGTAAAACCTAGCCGTTGAAGGGCGGGGATATACGGCGGCGGCTTCTGCGCTTTTGTGCCCATCGCCGACCCAGGAATGGCTACCGTGACCCACGGAGAGAGCCGCGTGTGCCTTGGGCAGTTGTTTCGGGTCCACACCGGCCTTCGGATTTTCCCAGTCACTCACGACACGCCGGCTTCGTGCGAGTGAGGCGTTTGGAGGCATTCGACTTCTGCGACTAGAATGTTCGTAAACAGTCATGTCGCTTACCGCACAGCAAGCCCTCGACCTCTATTGCTCCGACGACCTGATCGGCATCGGGATGGAAGCTGACGCGCTCCGCCGCAAGCTGCATCCCGAAGGCGTCGTGACCTACATCATCGATCGCAACATTAATTACACCAACTTCTGCACCGAATACTGCACATTCTGTGCGTTTTATCGCCCTCTGAAGGGGCCAAAAGCGAAAGAGGGGTACATCCTCGACCTCGAAATGATTTATGACAAAATCCGCGAGACGGTTGCGCTCGGCGGCACCGGCGTGCTGATGCAGGGCGGCCTGCATCCCGATCTCAAGATCGACTGGCACGAAAGAATGCTGCGCGGAATCAAACAGCGGTTTCCCCAGGTTCACCTGCACTGCTACTCGGCATCGGAAATCATCGCCATCGCCGAGTTTAGCGGGCTCACCATTGGCGACACCATTTCGCGCCTGCGCGATGCCGGCCTGGATTCCATTCCCGGCGGCGGCGCGGAAATTCTCGACGATGAAGTCCGCCACCGCATTGCGCGGCTGAAGTGCCTCACTGAAGACTGGCTCAACGTGCACCGCACTGCGCACCGGCTCGGCATGCGCACCACCGCGACCATGATGTTCGGCGTAGGTGAAAAATACGAGCACCGCATCCACCACCTCGAGGCCATCTTCAATCTGCAGGAAGAAACCGGCGGCTTCACCGCGTTCATCCCCTGGACGTTCCAGCCGCAGAACACCGCGCTCGGCGGCCGCAAGTGGGACGAAGCCACCGCTGTCGAATACCTGAAAAACCTCGCCATCTCGCGCCTGTTCCTCTCGAATTTCGAGAACGTTCAATCAAGCTGGGTTACGCAGGGGCTGAAAGTCTGCCAGCTCGGCCTGCGCTTCGGGGGCAACGACGTCGGCTCGGTGATGCTTGAAGAAAACGTCGTGCGCGCCGCCGGCGTGACCAACTGCACCACCGAAGAAGAGCTCCGCCGCATCATCCGCGGTGCCGGGTTCAAACCGGTGCAGAGGGACACGCTCTACAGGACTTACTTTTTGAACTGAGTGGGCGGGTTGGAAGCCCTTTGTCCGACAACCTGGGGCTCTCGGAATGTTTCCGGGCACGGCATCCGTGTCGCCTCCAGGGATTCCCAAACCTGTCATTCTTCCGTGCGCCCTCGCAGCCGCGTCCGGGATGGTGGCCTCGAGGCCGCGCTCGCCACAGCGGCGAACGCGGCTTTAAGTACTTTGTCGTGTGCTTGGACCCATCGTGATCGTGCCCGGGTTAGATCTCGATCTTCGAAAAGCGCCACGCGCCCAACACCAGCAAGACGGCGGCCACACAAGCGAGCACCAACACATCTGTGGTCACGGAAAACGCCGGCGTAAATCCAGGCCGCACCAGCAGCGTCGCACGCATCCCGTCGATCCCATAGGAGAGCGGATCGATCATGGTGACGTAGGAAAGCAGCCTGGGCAACCCGGTCAGCGGAAACAGCGCGCCCGACAGAAAGAAAATGGGCATGACCAGGAAATTCATAATCAGTTGAAATCCCTGCATGTCCTCGAGGCTCGACCCAATCGCAACCCCTAGAGCGGCAAATACAATCGCAATCGCTATCATGAAGCCGATCGCGACCGGCACCATCAGCATGTGTGCCGGCCGAAATCCCGCCAGCAAACAGACGATGGTGACCAGCAGTCCCTGAAACACCGACACCGTCGCTCCGCCGAGCGTTCTCCCGATCATGATTTCGAGTCGCGGCACCGGAGCAACCAGCGTCTCCTTCAGAAATCCGAACTGCCGGTCCCATAACAATCCGAGTCCGGAGAAGATCGAAGAGAACAGAACCGTCATGCCTATCACGCCCGGCCCAACGAATTGCAGATAACTTCCATTGCCGGCTCGCTGAAACACCGGCCCCAGTCCAAATCCCAGCACCAGCAGATAGAGCATGGGTTGACCGAGCGACGCCACGATCTGCGCTCGCGACCGGACATATCGCTTGAGTTCACGCAACCAGAGAATGTATATGGCGCTCATCGTCTACCCCCGCTCCACATCTTTGCAAACTGGCGCATCGTCGCCGCTGGATCGGCGCTCTCATCGCGAATCGTCGAGCCAGTCAGGGAGAGGAATGCATCTTCGAGGCTCTCCTCCCCCGTCTGCTCCTTGATCGCCTTCGGCGTCCCCTGGGCAACAAGTTTGCCGTGATCGATTACGCCGATACGGTGCGCAACGCGGTCGGCCTCGTCCATGTAATGGGTCGTGAGAAAGACTGTCACCCGCTCGGTTTCATTCAACTTTTTGACGTGGTTCCACAATTGATTCCGGCTTTGCGGATCGAGGCCCAGGGTCGGCTCGTCCAGGAAAAGGATCTTTGGCGTGTGCAGAAACCCCCGCGCAATCTCGAGCCTCCGCTTCATGCCGCCGGAGAATTTTTTCACCTGGTCCTCGCGCCGATCCCATAGTTCAAATAGCTTCAGCAGTTCTTCGCTTCGATGGCGGCGGAGCTTGGGCGGCACATGGTAGAGCACGCCGTGCACCTCCATGTTTTCCCACCCGGTCAGGTCGCCATCGAGACTCGGGTCCTGAAAGACGATTCCAAATCTCTTTCGCGCCTCGTTCTGTTGCGTCTGCGGATCGAGGCTATCCAGTTCAATCGAGCCGCTGGTGGGACGCAGCAGGGTTGTAAGCATTTTGATGGTGGTCGTCTTCCCCGCCCCGTTAGGGCCGAGAAATGCGAATATCTCACCCTCTCCGACTTCAAACGACACGTCATCGACAGCGGTGAACGACCCGAAAGTCTTCACTAGATTCTGCACTCTGATCAATAGGATGACCTCCAGACAGAGATTACGAACGGGTTTACTTCCGATCCTGGATCTTACAAACGGTTTTTTAGTGAAGAGAAATTTTCCTAAGAGCGAAGCCCGCTGCGGTGCCCTTCTACCAGGCGCTCCAGACTCGGGAACGCATATCTATCTTTACCGGGAACTCGCGAGCGGAGTCCAAAAGACCTCTTCCGACTTTACGAACGATTCCATCTCACTCTGGTGATCCGGCATTCCGACAACGGCTATGTTATGGGCCTGGATCGACTTTAGTTTTCGCTCGGCCTGGTTCTGGGTAAGCGGGACGCGCCTCGGCGGGGGCCATGGCAGACCGTGCGGAGCCGCTTCGCCGTCCACAGTCCGCGATTCAAAGGGTCTATTCGGTGTGGCCCCGGCGGGAAAAGGCCACGCCGGTAGTCCGTGGACGAGATAGGTATAGAAGCCGCCCTTATACCCTGCCTGCTTTGCTGCGTCGCGGACAAACCAGAATGCCGCGCGGTGGTCGATATGGCCATCGGTCTCATCGGTAACATAGATTTCAGTTGGTTCGAGGGTAGTCAGCAGTTCAACCAGGTCGCCGAGCACAGCGCTGCGCCGGTAAGCAGCCGGCTTGCCGTGCACGGAAGTGTGGTAATCCTTCTGGATCGACGCATAGGTCTGGTTTTTCTTGGTGAACTGCTGGCGGACTACCTTGTCGTCGTTGCTGTCGTACAAGTTTCCCAAATCGCCGTCCGGGTAGCCGAGCAAGATGAGGTCATCGGCCTTCCCACCCAGAACCCTAAGCGCATTGCGGCTCTGGATCTGGCGGAAGCGCGAGAGTGCGAAAAAATCATCGCGGCCGACTCGATCCACCGCCTTATGAGCGACTCCGGCTGCCGCGGCGGGAAAGCCATCCCCGCTGGTGATCGCCACGACCTTCACTCGCGCTCCGCGCGCCAGCGCTTGCATGATGATGCCGGCACAGCCAATGACTTCGTCATCGGGATGCGGGGCAAAAACCACAATCGAGTCAGGGCCAGGGGAGCTGGGTTGCGCAAACGCGGCCGACAAACCGGTTGCCATCACGAACAGTAGCGTGGATTCCAGACAAAAGCGCCATCGTTTGTGGCTCATGTATTGTTATGCCTCTCTGGCCGAGGCCGTTCCCCGTCAGCCTGCTGGACGACGAGGATTGAGATTCCGCGCTGCCGTAGCTGGCGCCGGGCTAGAGACCTGCTTTTGCGGCGGCCCTCATCGACCCAAAGACCTTCCCGGTTTTCGACGCCCGGCTACCGTTATCTTTTTGGATAACCGTATGGTCGAGCAGAGTTTGAGCCTGGATTCTGGTTCGGTTATAGACGGTACCAGAGAAAGTTGGGGAAAACAGGCTGTTTTTTGTGGGTGGCGCCTGCTATCCTTTAAGTAGGTCAGTAGTTCGCACCTCAAATTTCCCCAAATAACTTGTCGGATCAGACCGCCTTGGATAGGTTGAATTCCCTGCTAGGCTGACCAGGGCGTAAAGTCCGGTTCGGTGTTCCCCGCATCGTCGGCGATGCTGACGTGGGCAAGCGGCGAGCGAAGGTGACGTGGCTTGCGTTTCATGGGCCGAACTGATTTCCAATCCTTCGCCCTATCGTAACCTGTTGAAAACATGGCGATATCCAAAGGCTTGTTATGTTAGTGCATGCTCTGTTTCCGGTTAACGCTCGCGGCTCTCCTTTTGGTCTGCTCGACTGCCGCGGCGCAGGAGTCTCCTCGTTCGCCAACCGCTCCCGCGCTTGACCTTACTCCTGACGCGCACGGCTCCCTATCCCAGTCGAAGATCGAGCAGTTGTTTCGGGTTGTGGCGCAGAAGGACATGGAAAACGACAAGCGGCAGCGCGACTACACCTACATCGAACGTCAGGTGGAGAACCATGTCGATGGCAAAGGAAAAATCAAGTCCACCGAAGTGAAGACCTACGAGGTACTCGAAATCTATGGCGAGCAGGTCGAACGGTTGATCGAGAAAGATGACAAGCCCCTCTCCCAGAAGGATGCCGCCAAAGAGGAAGAGAAGATTCAAAAGATCATTGACAAGCGCAAGAACGAGTCACCGGGCGAACGTAAAAAGCGTGAAGCACGCGAGGAGAAAGAACGCGAAGACGGTCGTAAGTTCGTAACCGAAGTCGCCGACGCATACAACTTCAAGCTGGAGGGCACGGAGACGGTTGGGGGACGGGAGGCGTGGGTGATCGACGGCGAACCGCGACCGGGATTCGTTCCGCATATGAAAGACGCAAAGTTCCTTTCGAAGTTCCACGGGCGCGTGTGGATCGACAAAGCCGACCTGCAGCTCGCGAAAATGGATGTCGAGTGCCTGGACACGATCTCCTTTGGCCTATTCCTCGCCCGCTTCCACAAGGGGTCACGGCTCATGCTGGAGCAAACCCGCGTTAACGACGAAGTCTGGCTGCCCGCGCAGGTGTCGGCGAAGATCGGTGTGCGGGTGGGACTGGTGAAGAATTTTGACGTGAACCTGGAGCAGACGTTTCGGGATTACAAGAAGTTTCGGAGTTCGTCGAGAGTCACCGCAGGCGGAGAAGTTCAGGATCAAAAGTAGCCCCGGGATTCCCGGGGATGCCCCATGCTGGCCAGCGCAGGTTCTGGCGTAAAATGCCTCCGTCCATAGAGAGGCGCGTGGTGGCGCATGCGTGCCGGCGGCTCTGGCATCGGCGAAGGCGGCCTAAAACCTTTCACGTCGGCGGAAACATCCCCCCGGTCACCTGAACATCGCAGTAATCGCCGCCCGTATTCCGTTCATCCGCGAACGAAGGTGGTGGTTACAGTGGTCGAGAAGCTCTCGGCGGGCTCAGTCGCAACCAGCGTTGCGGTGTAAACATTCAGGTCCAGCCGCTCTCCGGGTTCCCGGACAAACTCCCCCACGCGAAAATTGTGCAGCCCCAGCTCGGCGAGCGCGCGGTTTGCCCGTTCGGCTGCAAGGCGCGGCACGTCGTCACGCTGACGGCCCGACTCCAGCAGATCCCGCAGACCAAACGAAGGACATGCGGCCCATGAACCGCCGGGTGTCGCGGCCATCAGCTGCAGCAGCGAGAGCATGGCGGCTTGTTCCTCGCACCGCTCCAGGAACCCGCCCTCCCCCAACCGGATTGGAAATGACAGAGGCAAATCGCAAATATGCCGAAATCTATCTGCCTGGGAGTCGGCCGGGTAGATAATCGAACCGGTTTCTATGGCCGAGCTGCGGCGCAGATGTGTCGCAAGCATATCAGCAGCCTCTGAGGCGGACAAGCAAACGAGGACAGCAAGCGAGGACCTCTGCCTAAATGTGGTTTATCCCGATACCGGCATGATGGCTTTCCCGAACCGGGGACTGGATATTTCATGGTCGAGCGTAGTAACTATTTATGTTGCCCAGTGTTATTGAAAGCGGGCAGGCTGACAAGGGGAACCAAGCCGAAGTTTCCTGCACGAAATTGCGTCCAGATTGTGTGGAAATCTTTGGTGAAGCTGAGGTCCCTTTGATATACTGACTGCCTTAATCGCCAGGTCGCCACTGCTCGTCAGAACCTGATCGTCAGACGAAGTACCGTTATTGCCATGGCCCTGCCCTTTATCCAGGTTGGCGGCGATCTTCTCCAGAACTCAATACTCGACTCCGTCGAAGTCGTGCAGGAACTGAATCGTCATTGGTGGTCCACAATCGTCTGCCGGCAAACCGAAGACCAGCGGCTGGCCGTCGAACAATTGCTGGGCAAGACCGTGGACATCAAGACCATGGATGACCAGGGTGTGGAACACACCCATTTTTCTGGCTTTATCTACAACGTGAAGCTGCTCTATGAAGTCTGGGGCAGCTACACCGCGCGTCTGACGGCGGTAAGTTCCAGTTATCTGCTCGATATTACGGCGCACAAACAGTACTATGCGGAGCAGACGCTTTCCTCCCTAGCCGGCATCATTGCGGGTCGCGACAACGTAGCCATCAGCGTCAACGCCGGCGGCGGGAAGGCGCTGAACTATGTCCAGTACGGCGAGACGGACTTTTCGTTTCTCAACCGCATCGTGGACGACTACGGCGCCTGGATGCGCCCGGGCACGGGCGGGGTAGAGATCTTCGATTCATTTCAGAGCGGCAGCGGCCTCGAATGGCGCGGCGAGAGTGGGCTGCTCGAGTTCAGCCTGAGCGGCACCATGTCGCCATCCACCTTCAGCGGCTCGCACTATGACCATCACGCGATGGCTTCGAACAATTTTGAGAACCAGGCCCGCCCCCCGCAGTTCTACGATGCCGCCGCGCGGCTCACATCCGCCGTGCAGACCGCATCCCGGCAGCTCCCTCCGGGCTTCGAACCGGTGCGGGCGCGAGCCGTGACCCTCGACGACTATCAGGATCAGTTGCAAGCCGAGAGCGAGCGCTCGATCGGCGGGGCCATCACCGGCGAAGGCGAGTCTCGCAATCAGAACCTCCGGGCCGGCAATACCGTCACCATCGACGGCGTGCTGGACGCAAAAGGGACGTATGGCTTGGTCAAAGTCGTACATCAATGGACAAAGAAGGGCTATCGCAACCGCTTCGTGTGCACGCCGTGGAAGAACTATCGCAATCCGACGGCACCGGCGCCGCGCAACTGGAACGGCATCGTTCCCGCACGCGTGGTCGACCACAACGACCCCAAGAAGATGGGGCGCGTCAAGGTGCAGTTCTTCTGGCAGGACGACGGATCCACCCACTGGGCGCGCGCGACCTCTCCGCACGCCGGGCCAGACCGGGGTTTCATGTTCATGCCTGAAGTGGGGGATGAAGTCGCCGTAGCCTTCGAGGACGGCGACCCGGAGCGGCCCATGATTCTGGGCTCCCTATGGAATGGTGTGCAAACGGCGCCGCGTTATGATTTTCGCGGAGAGGATATTGCGTCCAACGACGTAAAGCGGCTCGTGACCAAGGCTGGCAACCGCTTCCACCTGAGCGACAAACCAGGTAAAGAGACGGTGTTCTTCGCCACGCCTCACCACACCTCCATAAGCTTGACCGAGCACTCCGACGACACCGGCGGTACCCTGATCACACTGAACTCCGATGGCGATATTGTGCTCAATGCGCCGAATGGGCGCGTGCATATCAACAGCAAGTTCTTTTCCCGCGAAGTTGGCTAAAGCCCCGCGCGAGATCGAGAAGATTTCCATAGACAAGGAGGCTTCATGTCGGCCTTTGGCGGTTCGCCCTTGACACCCAATCAGCCATTTGATCCATCCAACGATCATACGACCCCGAATCTACGCGGGCTCAATCCCAAGGCAATGAATTCGCCGGGCGGGCTGAGTGGAACCACAGGAGCCGACTGCAAGCTCATCCACGGAGACCGGTGGCAGGAGATCAAGGGGAAGTTGACGGAAAACATCCAGAGTGATCTCGCCACTCACATTCTGGGGAAGGAAGCATGGACTATCGACCACAACCTGGATTTCACCGTCAAGGGGAAGGAAAAGTGGATTGTCGACCACAATCTGGATTTCACCGTCAATGGAGAGACGACGGAAAGCTTCGTGGGCGAGGTCAAAGATTACTTTCACTCCGGGAGCCGCTTCGAGTACTTCGGAGAGCACACTGACCTGCATCACGACCATGATCATCAAATCAACCCGACCTACAGCTTCGACGTCCTGAATACGGAGGGCGATTACAAGAACATCGATCTGGCGGTGACGTCTTTAGCTCTCGAGGCAATTGGAACGTCTGTGGGCGCCACGGTTTTGAAGGGCGAAGCCTGGGGCGCTGGAGCAGACGCCTGGGGCTTTCAAGTCGGTGCCGGATTTTTTCAAAACGAAGTATGCGCCCACGATATGCAGGAGAAGGGAGATAAAGAAGAGCTGAAAGGAATCCACATCGAAGTCGCTATGATAGAAGCGGAGGTAGGGGGCCCACGTACCGGGATTCACCCGGTTCACGTCGGGATCCGTATCGCCGTAAATATCGACAGTCCGTGGGCCTAGCAGAGAAACACAAAGAGCATACGCACGGAAACCATGGGGGCGCGTTTTCAAATCTTCGATCAGACGCCAGCACGCATCACTATATCCGCCCCGAGCGCTTCTCTTTTATCGCCGTGGCTTGCGCTCTTTATCAGCGCGTTTTTCTTGTTGATTTTGTACTCGGCGAGCCGCTCGATGCACCGCACGCTCACTTCCTCAAAGTCCCCCGCCGAACTGTCTGCTTACATGTTGCGGTTCTGGGTGATCGGATCTGGCATCCTGCTTGGCGCTCTGGGCCTTTTCTGGCTGATCTCGAGCAACAGCGGTTCCATCGTGTTGGACCGGGGCGCAAACATGGCAACGGTACGCGCGAAAATGAGCGCACTGCTGCCCGCGCAATCGCGAACCGTGCCCCTCGATATTGTACAAAGC
>Ga0123355_10006382_pt1 | contig 17454 bp, 11 predicted proteins | sample TergutEmb28metaG_3_FD_89872 | JGI IMG/M metagenome (GOLD analysis project Ga0123355, IMG submission 89872) | Embiratermes neotenicus P1 segment gut microbial communities from Petit-Saut dam, French Guiana - Emb289 P1 | ecosystem: Host-associated > Arthropoda: Insects > Digestive system > Gut ...
AGGCTGAGTGGACCCCGTTCCAGACCCACTACTACTCAGAAAATCTGGCAGAGCCGGGGATCGAACCCGGGACCTCTGTATCTGTAGCCAGAAACTCTGACCACTAGACCACAGAGGCGGTCGTTTCAACAACTACATTTCAAATTAGACCACTCTGTATTATTGAATGCACAGTCCCACAGTTTTAAGACTTCCAGTGAAGTCGACGAATTTTAAAAGAAATTAAATAGGTAATATCCAAAGTATTGCCAGTTTCGTGGTGTGTTTTTCTGTTCGACATTTGCTTAACTTACAACTTACTTATGGATAAATATTCATATTTATCTTATTTGTTTAACGAAGAATCTTAGGCCGAATAAAATACACGATGTCGAAGGTAATGTAAAGGTACATTTCACCCTAGAATAAGCTAAGAAGGCCCAAAGGGGGAGTAGATATATAGCTCTACTCTTTCTTTAACCTCGGCACTAGGTGGGAGTGTGTGGTCAACACCACGACTTGGGCGATTTACCCTGGGAGGGACACGGTATCCATTGTGTAGGAGACTGGGTGGGACTCAGAGCCGGCGTGGACGAGTACGGAAAACCTCGACCCCACCGGGATTCCATCCCCGGACGGTCTAGTCCGTAGCGAGTCGCTCTACAGTCTACACTATCTCAGCCTCAGGTAAAAACACATGTTTCAGTGTGTGTCAACATAATGTCAGAAACGCACACAAAGAAAGTTTAAGTAAACTCAGCTCATTATGGAACTGGTTTGGGGGTGAACACACGTGACCACCGTTGAGTTTCAAGGAAATTTTCTGCCGAGAAACAGACTATAGGTATTGGTGGTTAGGTGGTTGGGTGAGCCTCATTCAACAGCAATGACGCAGCGAGCTCAAATGCTTGCGTCCAGAGAAAGAATTAATGTGGCTGGTGATCACTTAAAGAAAGTGAAAGAACACCCTGCAATGGTATTCCACAGTTACATTAGACAGTTTAAGAAAAAATTAAGAAATAGCTTATCCAACTTTATTAAGTGTGGCCGAAAGTTTTAAACTAATATCTATATGATTAAATAACTAATTTCTACGAATCATTTTCACAAATACACATTTCTGTTAACAAGTTCATTAATAAACATAAAGATGTGCAAGTTTACTGTGTTTGTAATGTCTTACCTGCAAAGATGTGTTATACAAACATGCAATTATAAAAATTCGCATGGTATTTCACATCGGAAGCTCAAATGGATCAAAACGTGCCATTACACAAGCACACTACAGTATTATTCACATGAATATCATGTTATTTTTAACAGGAAATCACTTGGTGTATAATACCGTCACTTACAAAAACACGTATATCAATTTTGTTGCTTGCTACATATTTCGGCTTCCCTTTCATTGAAATCACCTAATTCTAAGACGGTTTAATCTATTTTTTTTTTACTTATCTTACGAACATATGTTCGACATACTCTTTTAATTTGCCTATCCCAGTGGCCTTGCAGTCTTACGTATGGGTTTGCAGTCGCTCAATTCCCGGGACTGAGGAAACCAATCATGCTGGACGGATTCATTCATTCATTATACAATCATCTGATCCATATAAGGTTTAACAAACCTAGTGGATATAGAATTTGTCACCAAATAATACAGAAATATAAAATATACATGCCATATCAAAGCACACGTCACATTGATAAGAGATCATATAAAGGCAATATGAGAAATGTGTGAAGTAATTTAAAAACAAGGCAAAAAATAACGATAAATTGAAAGAAAATTATAATAAAATTATCAAACGCAAAATTATTCAAATTAAAACATTCTATCATACTAGAAGAAAATAAATTGTAATTTGTTGTTCTTTGATGTCTGTCTTTGATGTTGTGTGTGGTAGGTAGAGTTGTCTGGGTCGGGTTGATCAATCTTCCATCTACCAAGTGGTTTTCCCTTCAGAGTGATTTTGAAGCCTCCAAATTTAATAAGTCCTGTCTCACTAGGAGCTGTCGTGCTATGTAAAGAAAGCTATTTAACTCTAAAGTCCGCTATTTGATTTGGTGACATACGAAGAATCGTAAACTACGAGAGAAAACTATAAAGTCTACAGACAAAAACTGTACATTATAAGAAAGCCCTCTAGATTTGATCAAAATTCAGAAACCAAAATATGGCGAGTTTACCCCACAAGGCATATTTTAATATTTTAGAACTTCCCTTTCACCTCCGAAATAATGAACCACGTTTTAAAACTTAAATATAAAATATATTCTTATCCTTTAATTTTGAATATGGAAACTCAACTTCATCTATATTTTTTTTGTATAAATTTGAGATTTCAGCTATGTGAAGAAGCGTCATTCTAATGGGTTTTATTTAAATTGTCTTTCTTTGTGTATTTGTTAAATGTCTGATGATGGCTTTTCACAGAAGCCGAAACATGTAGCCAGCATTAAAACTGATATAAATGCAGTTGTGACTGACGGTCTTAACTTCCATTTTTCTGTTCCTTTATCACTACGGGATGACATTGCAACAGTTGATGTCTATAAACTTTCTACGATAATTCTAAATAAATCTGCTTTCGAGTTCTCAGAATTTCGCCGCGCCGTAAAGTAGATGATGTAAAAGTTTGGGGAATTGTTGAAAAAATAAACTTGGGATTATCATTAACTGAAAGGTAAGAACATTGGTTTAGACACGCACACGAAAACACTAGCGTAACGCGACTTTCCTTGCAAAACTTCGCGAGAGGACCAAAATTATTAAATACAACTCAATTCACTTCACACAAATTGCCGAACGCAAACCCTATTGCGGTGTTTATGTGGATTCAGAACAATGGAAAGACACGGTACCAGCCAACTGCTTCACTTTTCTGCCAGGTGTTCGCATACCAGCCAACACTGTTAACGCTTGCTCTTAACATTACCAAATACTTCTTTCGTTTGTTTTGTTAAATTTGACCCTGAATTTCAGCCTGCATATGTTCCTACGTATGTGCTCTTTATGCCATTAATCCCCAACCAATGGTACGCGTGCCGCAGACAATAGGCGGCACGACACAATCCGTCACACTATTCAGGAGAGGCCATATTCGGGGAGGAGATATGAGCTCAAGCCTCGTATCCTAAATCAAGGTGTTACAATTTTCTGTAAAATGTACATTAAAAAGTCTCTAAAACCTTCGACTCTGAAGGGATGCGTTTTTATTAAAGTGGGTAAAATTTTCTGAAATAAATTATTTTGAATTTAATTCGTTTTTAAGTTTTGCCAGCATCTACACATAAAAGCTTCCCCCAGTTTGAAATATTTTCACTTCCCCCACATTTTTCAAGCAGACTTTACAAGATACCTAAATCAAATATATATGAGAGTTTAGGATAAAAATGACAGTTTAAGATTTGTTAAGATAAGCACGTGATACTTGATTTTAAGTAAAATATGGAATAAAGATTGTAATAAAATATGTAGGCTTTTAATACGTAAAACGAATTTCTTTGAAAGAAACCACTCGTTAAGAAACTACCCCGTAAGCTATAGATTAGAAAGAATTCCGACAATACCTCCACTGGTCGGGGGCCGGGGTAGCGTAGTAGGTATAGCGATTCGCGACGGGCTGGACGGTCCGGGGATCGAATCCCTTTGGGGGGCGAGATTTTCCGCACTTGTCCAGACCGGCCTTGGGGTCCATCCATCTTTCTGTACAATGGGTACCGGGTCTTTCTTGGGGGCAAAGAGGCCGGGACGTGGCTTTGACCACACACCCCATCTAGCTCCTAGGTTCAAGAAAGCGTAAAGCTATACGTCTGCTTCCCCTCCGGGCCTTCGTGGTCTGTTCCAGGTTGAACTTCACCTTTACTTTACCGCTACCTTTACTTGTACTTAAACCGGTCTGTTTTTGATAGGGTGAAGTGCCTGAATTTCTTCACCCTGCTATCAATAAACTGGACTACTAACGGCCAAGTGTAAGAATTAGTAATACAGAAATGATCCTGTGAAGAATCATTTTGACTTCTCAACGTTTAGACCGGGGTTCGACCAGAGAATTCTTTGAGGGATTTACATGGATAAAGTGTCACTCGGACAGATGTATCCCCGAGGTGTTCGGTGAACCCCTGACACTGTTACTCCACCACTGTTCCATAACAAGATTTCGTTCACCCACAGTAACACTACGTAGCGTTAGACACTGACAGCATAGTGACATAAAAAACCAAAAAGTGTAACTTAGTTCTATGCCATAATGCACAGGAGAGATTTGAATTATTGCTGTCACTAAAACCGGTAGGATTATGGAAATAAAAATAGAATTCTCATGAATATTAATACTGTCAAATTTCGGAAATGTCTCCGAAGAGCAACACTTACTGTGCGTCTGCTCTCTCATTATTCGTCGATAGTCTATGAACTTACCAGAATAGTTGAATTTAAGCTTCTTATCAAGGAACTGTCCAAAGGTATATTACAGTAACCATAGAAAAATGTAACTGGATTTTCTGATATTCATATTAAATTCATTTTTGGAGCATTTGTTTAAGCATCCACGTTACTAAAGACGCAGAAAAGCTGTTGAAGTTTCAGATAAGCAGAATGGTTTTAATGAGGCTTCCGTGTGTACGTTGATATGAACACATGAACAAATCCGAGAACAGGTGAAGAAAATTATCTCAGTAATTAACCAACTTGATGTACAAAATTTTTGTTTTACAAACATGTAGAGGCATGAAATAAACTTATTGTAAAACAAAACTTTTGTGCATCAAGTATGGTTAATTACTGAGATAAATATACTGAGATGCACGGTCAGCAAAACGTGAAAAAAAGGTGAAGAAATATTCTTAAAAATTAATTTAGGAAATTTTTACTAAAACTCATCAGAAAATAACTAGTTGGGTTTAAGTGAATATAAGGCAGAATTTACGTTCTGTGTAAGAGGTTTCTCCATGCTCCTTCCTCAGTGTTTATAACGGACAGTTAAAGGTAAAAAGGTAAAGTTTCCTCGTTGCAGGCCTGGTTTGGCCCAGAGGGTGGGTAGAGGTATAGCTCTACTCTTCCATGATCGCGGCGCTAGAAGGGGGTGAGTGGTCAGCAGCACGCCCTGGTCGCACTTTACCCCCGGGAAAGACCCGGTACCCATTTTACAGGAGGCTGGGTGGGCCCCAGGGCCGATCTGGACGGGCGGAAATTCTCGTTCCCACCGGCATTCGATCCCGGACCGTCTAGCCCGTAGCTCAGTCGCTATACCGACTGAGCTACCCAGTTCACACCACGGACAGTTATATTTAAAAAAAAGAAAAAAATTGCAAGGTGAAATGAAACCTTCAATCTTCAGTACTTTTTTTATTGAGTGCCGGTTTTCGCTTCAATTAAATCAAAGATTTGAAACCACCAAAGCTGTTAAAGTTTAGTACATTTTCAAAATTCTAATAATAATCCCGGCCTACACCGTAAGCCTCTTATATTCTAGACCTAAATTATCTTAAATTTTTTTCAATCAGCATTAAGTATGCCTTTCCGATTTTCCCCATGTGTGACACAAGTTCCGAATCTCTCACAATTCTTATTATCATTTATATATTATTATGTGGCGGATATAAATTAGTAGGCTTTTCTTTATACAATTCCTGCCATTTCGCTCTCTCTTTTATCATTCGTTTGAATCCAAAAATTTAATCAACTTTCCCTTTTCAAAACCAGATCACAATCTCTCTTGCCTGTTACATATTATTTTGAAACGAATTGTATAAACATGGCTCATCTTTATGATTAATAAGCCTAAGGAGGCGTTGTACTCGAGATGGTGTTCTGTTTTATCAAGGCAAACATCGAACTCACATTCCTCTTCAGTGTTTTAGGTTTGTTTGCTCTAACATCTATATCTCGTGGTATTCTTAACTCTAAATTAATGAGATTAAAAAAAAGACATTACTGAAATTTTAAAAAATAATTTGGAATTAAATGCACTAACAGTGGCGAAACAGGCAGGATTCCACCTTGCTTAGGGTAATTTTCGAATTCTCTTGAACTGAACATAAACGGTATGTACTGCAGTGGATTGACTGCAAGCACGTGGATTCTTAAAGCCTTGCTATGCTTGTTTCTCTACTGCAACTTCAAGAGGGTTAAAGTTGGTTGTGGGGTTGTTTAGGAAGGGTGTGAGGTGGAAGGAAGTCTCCGCGGAAAGATTTCCGGGTGTCTAATCACTGTTATCCACCTTTTCCTCTACCCCATTCCTGTACGGTTTATGCCTTACGTAGCGTCGTTAAGATTCATGATAGCAGCCAGCATTACTCGTCACGGGGCGCCGGGCGAGCACCCGTAATTAATCGTGGACCATCACTAGCAGCTCAAAATTGCCGGCATCTTAAATAACACACTTTTAATTAATCTATGCAAGCGGGAACTCTGAGTCGATGAATTACGTTTTAAGTTTGCCAGGAAAAAAAATGTTTAAAAAATCCTTTGCCTGATTTGAGGTTCACAAAGAGGAGTTAATTAAGTATCGAGTCTTCTGGAATATGAGACCGTACCGATTCGAAAACATTTATCGACGTTTTGGAGAAGCTTGAAGTCTACTTTTGGGACCACGAAGATGGATAGAGCGAACTCCCCCGAAATATCGGTAATTATTCACAATTCGGGAATTAGGAAAGCATGGCCGGTCATTTCATATGGTTGTAACAGACAAGAAAGACACATAGTTTGATGAGAGCTTATGGAATGGGTGATGTGATCCAGAAGGGGATTGGAGGATAATATTAAAGCGCGTAAAGGATGGAATTGTTTAGTAATGGTGTCTAATGACGGACTATTATCAGTTGGCTGGTTGGTTGGTTGGTTGTTTGGTTGGTGAGGGATTAACCTTTTGACGCCTAACGACGACTATAGTGGTCGTACCGCAACGCTAACCTCTAAATGTTTCATTTTATATATTTATTCAACAAATATAGGTACTAAATATTTTAAACACTATATATACTCTCCGTTTTTTCCTCTTCAAAATGCACTTTGTTTCATAATTCTAACATATTTGGTTCCTGTTTTATTCACATTTTATATACATGGTGTGCTAAAATTAAAAAAATAATTCCGGCGCCAAAAGGTTAAGTTATCTAGTAACTATACACGATGTTAAGCATATTAAGCAATACACATAGTGGAAAATTGAATTAAAGTTACTTGTTTTGTCATAATATTTCTGAATTTCTCCAGTATTATTCCAAAGCGTCTGAAGTCACGTCGAATTAATTATATTAGCTACTGGAAGGTATAATCCCATAACAATAATTAATTGTCCGGCCAATGCCAATTCTATCGTCTTCTTATCCATATCAGTTAATCTTTCAATGAAATGCCAACCAATCTCACCCTTTAATGGCATTAAACTTTATTTAATACCCACACTTACTATGATGGCTTTTCCTGATGTCAACACATTTATTAAATACAAAACAATTTGTGATTACGTGGGCGGGGAATCACATCCTAAAATTACCTCTATTTCAGACTACACGGGAGACCTTAATGACACCAGTCTGTGATGATAACCTCCTAGGAGTTCTCTTTCAATGCCTGCGTCCCTCAGGGCACCAACCTCCTTACAGTGAAACAGGTAGTGCTAATCATTTGTCTGACCGCCCCTTAGTTCCTGGCTTCTGATCTGACTTGAAGTGAATAAACGTATCATCCGGTAGGGCGTATTTTTTTAAGACTTCCAGTAACAACTGAAACCAGTAAGAGAAATTGATACTGACTTCATGTCTGAGACAAAACACAACTCGCGACGAAATTCAGTCGTTCTAGACTTTATTAACCTTTCAAAGCCTACCGGTGACTTTACGTAGCACTAGATTTAATATTCAAGTGTTCTACTTGGTGATCACATTGCCTTTACGGGTTTTGTACGGATCCCAGAACGAACAGCATCTTTTTTTCTTATATAACATGGACAAACTTCTTTTTATAACTTAGGCGGAGAGTGTTTACAGTGCGGTACGGACTGAGTCCTTATATAAAACCTACGTTTGGTCTTTAACCTTTTAAACGCCGAGTTAAATCCCATCTGCCATCTGCTGGTATTATTAGGAGCTCACCATATTTTCCACGTTAGCGGGTTAAGGGTTATAAGGTTAACTATTACTCTATAACAGTAAATTTTAAGCCGACTGACTGACTGATTAACTAATTCCACGGTTCAGAGTATTTATATGAATGTTAAAAGTGTATGTATTTTTCTGACAGGGAACAGAAGTGCATGCATTATTACTGTGTCCGGTAATGTACATACTGTGTTAGAGTAAGGTAAAAGGTAATGTTTTCCCGTTACAGGCCCGGTGTGGCCCAGAGGTTGGGTATAGGTATAGCTCTACTCTTCCATGACCGCGGCACTAGAAGGGGGTGAATGGTCAGCAACACGCCCCGGCCGCACTTTACCCCGGGAAAGACCCGGTACCCATTTTACAGGGGGCTGGGTGGGTTCAGGGCCGATCTGGACGGGCGGAAAATCTCGTCCCCACTGGGATTCGATCCCGGACCGCCCAGCCCATAGTCAGTAGCAATACCGACTGAGCTACCCGGCCTACACTGTGTTAGAGTATGTACATAAATAAACAAATAAGTAGAGTATGTAACAATTATGTAAGCGTAGAATCTATCAGAAGCTGATGCACACGGAGAAAAATTTGGAGCAGTGATACTTTTGCGTTACAAATCGCGCATAGTCTGACCTGGGTTCGATCTCTTCGTGTTAAGTTCCCTGAAGTAAAACCGCCTAATAAGTTACCGTTTTAGTCAAGACATTCCCCGCATTTGTAGAAACCAAAAATTCGTTGTCGTGTTATAGGAGCCCGATATTTTTGCTTATTCTTGGCCAAAAAAAAAAAAACTTAATTTTTTTCCATAAGTTTAAACGGTTGCTTAAAATGCAAATTATGTTAATTTAAATTTCGTGTTTTTTTTATTAAATTCGAAATTCGACATTCATATTTACACGTCTTTGTTAGTATTATAATGTTATGCCATAAACACTGCACAATGGACTAAATGAGTGTTTACTGTATTTCCGCTTGAGCTTAAGAGGCCCATAGTTTGGGGCATGTTGTCTGAATTAAGGAGTTTCCGGGCACTAAAATGTAAATTGCAGATAATGGTAAAGTAGGAAAATTTAACTTAATACCTGTTACGAATTTATAAGACATGCAGCATGGTATTTACACAACCATGAAAACATACCACCATAGGAACTGCAAATAATGGTCATATGTCTAAGAATAGTTGAATAAAGAGAGATCAACTTGATGTCACTTGCTTTATTATTTCATTATTTAATGCGCAACATGTTTCGGATGTCATTACATCCATCCTCAGGAGCTTGCGACTTATCTGTTGAGTTATTTCATAGGTTGTATTGCTCTGGTTCGAAGTGTGCTGGTGTTACGTTGTGGTTTGGCCGTGGTGGTGTGGTATCTGTATGCAGGCTGAAGCACTGCATCAGCCTGCATACGGATACCACACTACCCCAGCCAAACCACAAAGTAACACCAACACACATCGAACCAGAGCAATGCAACCCAGGAAATAACTCAACAAATAAGTCGCAAGCTCCTGAGGATGGATGTAATGACATCCGAGACATGTTGAGCATTAAATAATGAAACAATAAAGCAAGTGACATCAAGTTGATCTCTCTTTATTCAACTATCAAGATGATGCACGGTCCAATAAACATAAGATGTCTAAGAATGTTCAGATAGCGGTGCAGTCCAAACGCTTTCCGGACAATATAAGAATTGTTACATAAGCCGTTTATATTTTCAGTTGCGTGTCCTGGACATAAACCATTTTATAGCTCCCAGCGTTGACAAACCAGGTAAAAAATAACTTATTTTTCACACTCAATTTTTCACTAAGTAGTTTTAACAATAGGGAAAAGTGGGGGGAAAAAAGAAGTCCGAGCTACCGTGTTGTTGCTTCCTTTTCTTTCCCATGTCAAATAGCCTCGAGACAGACAGAAAAACCAGTTGGCCGACCGCATCTTCAAACTGGCGTGTCGGCCCTGAGGTTAGGGTCTAAGCTTAGCACACGTCACATCTTGTGTCAGCCCATTTCACACACAAGTAAGAATTTCCTCCTAGAAGCAAGGTTACTGTCAAATTTTGCAAGGGGAAACGTTTTATACCACTGCAATGTTTAATTAATTCGAAGTGTTTCGTTTATAATTCGTGCAAGTAGCTATATTGTAATTCCCAAACGGACAGGGAAGTAGGGAGCTTAATACAGTAAATGGGAAATAAGGAGTTCTCTAGGGTAACACCGGCGTGATCCTTGCAGATCATGAACATTACTGCAATGTAAGCAGGTAAATAAATAACAATAAAAGAATTATATTTCTTGTAATAGAGTAAAGGGAGATATTTGCTTTCTTCTGGGTAATTCCTCGGCGTCTGAATTTTATACACCCGCCTATGAGGAAGGAACAGACAGGATGTTCCGAAACGTTGGCATATAAAATTCAGACGCCAGGGAATTACCCAAACGAAAGCATACAACATTCAGAACAAGGCGAAAGTTTGAAATCAAGAATAAAGATTGTCATGCCGGCTTCACAGTCCTCTGTCACTGGACTCGAATTTGCTTCGAATAAATTTAGACCAGAAGTCTTGACAGTGTTTTTCCGTATCTACCTCACTTATAAGGAACTGTGATGCCTTGAATTGGGAATATAATTATGCCCATGTTTGTGCACTTCTTTGTTACGCCTAACAAACGCAGAACAAATTATCACACGAATAACAGAAAGACAAGGAAAAAGAGCATTGATGATCTGAGTAACACGCAAAGCAATTCTACATTTATCAAATTCTAAACATATTGAACTCTGAAATGTGTCGATATATTGGAGAAGTCAGTTTAATTCAACTCCATTTCTTCTGAAGTTGGAGGCAGGAGGTTACTACAAAACGTTCTACCAAACTATATGTCTATACTTGTCAGAAGACTTCTTTCTTCTTTGCAATTAGCCTAATAATGCAAAATAATATCCTGCACAAAGACAATAAAACTGTATTAAGGTGTCATGAATTAATAATCTCATGTAATAAGCTATAATTAAATGTAAGGAATTTAAATAAATTTGGTTAAAATATCACATAATTCTAGACTAGGTAATGAATTTTAATATTTCCCTCTCCGTTACACTAAAATGATTGATAATTTCTACAATTTGATTATTTTATGCTCCATATGTTTATTTTAAAACCTGAAATTACGCGCGAGTGTCTTTGTGCATTAAAAGACAACACTGGAATAAATATATTGAATAATAATAATAATAGTCACAAAGTACTTATGTAAAAATGTACCATGAATTGTAACAACTAAACTTTTCCAACATTATGCAACCTGAAAGTGTGGTTTGTTTCTGGTATATAATTGTAAATAACCTCCATAACTAACCAGTTACATGGAGAAGAGTTTTTCTTAGAAGCTAATAAGACCTCAGCCATTCAAAAAATCCCCTGCATTTTATGGAACCTGAATGTTCATGACGGCACACACAAGTGACCGTCAACCCTACCTATGCTGAGACACATCAAATCAGTCCTTGCTTCCCCACGCCATTTCTTAAACATTCATGTAAATATTATCTTCGTAAATACCCTGCATAAAGGTGATTAATAATAATAATAATAATAATAATTACTAACTCTATGGATCTGAGTCCTTCTTGAGAAGCTAATCGGCTTTCAGCTAGTCAAGCAATTCCCCGCAATTTATGGAATCCGGAGGTTTATTACCGCTTTTACAAGTGCCCATCACCTGTCCCTAGGAACGTTAATAATAATAATAATAATAATAATAATAATAAATAATTGAAAACTCCGATAATAAGCTATTAATATGCAGCTTGTTAAGTAAATAGCAACAGCTCTTAATGCAAATCTCTCTACTTTATCACCAATGTTAGGGCTGCAAGTAACTATACAGGCTACTTACAAGAGCTGTCACTATAGTTAGCATTTTACCAACATATTTCTTATTTCTTTACTAATAATTTTATGTGAAAGGCACAGTAGATGAAACTGCTAACTACGTCAAATGTCTCCTTTCGGTTTTCTCGGTCCCATTTTCTCTCAGCACTTGGAAAACTTTGTGTAAACGAAGTCAGTACCTATTGATAGACATGTGTAAAATAGTAAAATTGAACAAATAAGTTTTGTTTCTTCTAATCAGACAATTTCAAAAGAATTACTTGCTGCATGACCAGAAGCCAGTGCGACACTGCATTCATTATCGAATTAAGAAAATATTTAGGAAGATATAAATATTAGAGAACTAGATTTAATTTCTGAAAGATTAATATGATCACGATTTATTGAAAAATAAATTCCAATAACATACTATCAAACATTAGGCCCAGCTGGACAGTTACCAATAACCTGAAGAAGGATGAAGCAGGTTTATCCGAAATATTGGTAACTATTTTCAAAATAAGATGGCAGTTTAACATTTGTTCTCTTTCTATGCCCTGTGTCTTGGGGTTTCTTGCGTCGTTAGTTGAACCGTTTTGAGAAAGGCTTTGTTTTATGTACACAGACTGATTTCGTGTCTTCAGAGAGAACACGTTATGCTTAAATTAGAAAGAGTATTCGTTTAATGTTGCATAGCAAAATGATGTCCGTCTATTGTAAGAACCGTACGGAGCACGTAAAATAATGTGCAGTAAAATACGATGCATTTAGGGTTAATCGTGACGGTATACATGTTAACCACTAGTCTTTAAACAACTACGCGATTATAGAGGCAAGAGCCAAGAGGTAGGGTGACTAGGAAAGGTAAAGTGCTCCCGTTACAGGGTCAGTGTGGCCAAGAGGGTGGGTAGAGGTAAAGTTCTACTCTTCCATGACCGCGGCACTAGAAGGTGGTGAGTGGTCAGCACCACGCCCCGGCCGCACTTTAACCCTGGGAAAGACCTGATACCCATTTTGCTGGAGGCTGGGTGGGCCCCAGGGCCGGTCTGGACGGGAGGAAAATCTCGTCCCCACCGGGATTCGATCCCGGACCGTCTAGCCCGTAGCTCAGTCGCTATACCGACTGAGCTACCTAGCACACTAGGAATGGTGACTAATGGGGATAATTTCCAAAGAATAAGAACGGCGATCGTGGCCTATTTCATGGTATTATCATAGAATTATTTGGAGAAACATTTAAAATACAACGTAGAACTCCTCCAAAAATCTTACTCTGATGTGTTCTTCGCTCTTATTGTTACGCAGCGTATCTTACAAGTGTGTTACTGCAATCAAGTTTCTTCCAAAAGTGTGTAATTAATTTCTGCTTATTATCAAGTTGTGAAGGAAGTACCTTTACTGTGGAATTTTTCTTACGTATAGACACTTGGTCACTTACCTATTTGTTTATCTTGTTCAGTTAACATATTAATAATTCCCCTCTTTGTTTAACCTTATACCTAATTATACATCTATCATTTTAGCCAGTTATTGCGCAGTTAGCTAGTTAAATATTTGGGCGTAATTAAATATTCAATTAATTATTTAGTGTGACTCTAGTCTAATTAATAAGAGAGTTAATGAGGTATTTCCTTCGAACATAATTTTATTAACTAGCTTGAGAGTTACGTATTCTGTTCATTTCTGATTTAATTTTCGTACCTACTTCATTTGTTAGTTTTATAATTGATTTATTGTTAGACGAGTTACGTAATTAGCAAGTTAGAAATGTACTTGCCTCTTCACGTACCTACCCAGTTATTAACTTGTAGGTATTCAGTTTCATAATTGTGGAGCATAGCGGTTTTCTTGTTTTATTTCTTTAGGAGTTTTTTTTTACATTACTAAAACGTTAATTAGCCAGTTAAGTAATTGTAAAATTCATCAGTACTTTAGTTATAAATTTGCCACTGTCGCTCATTTCCAGAAGCGCAAACTGACCGGTTCTGATGAAACACGTGTGGCGGCCACGAAGTGGGAGATCGCCGCGACGCTGTTAGACGCTAGGTCGGAGTCGGCTCCGAGAAGAAAGCTCCGCCCCTAGCAAGCGAGGAGGCAGCGCCGAGAGGAAGTATGGCGACGCCCGTTAAGAGCAGTCAACGTCGCAGCCAACTTCGACGCACCTTTACAACAGAAACACATAAGGTACTTCTAAACCTAGTTCATAGGGAATCACTTCCTTATATGAGAAAAGAAGTTTTTTTACTTCATATAAGTGAAACGTAAATTCCAAGTGCCTCTAATACACAGAAAGGGCTTAAAGCGGAAGAGAATACTAAGGCAAAAATGTAGTGGAAACCGTGTTCTTAGATATTTGTTGCATTTTGCTAATTATGTTATTTTCCTTCACGTGTTCCTTGACATTTTTGTATTGTTAGGAACATTGCTCTCAAAATTACAGACACAAAACTTCTCGACTTATCTGTCGCACATTGCTCGAGTGCAACAGTTAAAACAAATAAGAGAATGGAGGAAGAAAAATAGAAGAAAGAAAACTGAATATACTTTTTAAGTTATAGTGTAGCGTGAAAAATTAAGAAGAATTTCTGGCTCAGAATATTTTTCATAAATAAACAGGAATGAGAATTTAAAAATTTTTGGGAATCGATACTTTGTTAGTTGTTAGTCTGACCTCTTTTAAGACCTAAAATACACCTATCTTTTCAGCACTGCCAAAACGCCGCTGTTTGCAAATTGACACTTTCCTCAGTGTCGTAAAAATAATGTATATTCATAAAGAAAAGAAATTCAGGTACTGCACTGTATTTTATTGTTACTCTCTGTATAATATTATTTTGTCTAGACGTGAGTAGTCTACAAGATGAACAGACAGAGATATGTGAATGAATTAAAACACTTCAAGTGTTTGGAGTTCATCGGTAAATGCTGTGTGTCCTCTGCAGGGATAAACTGTATATTGCAGTATTCTGTCTTGTCACCCCAGGCCAAAAGCTTGTCACATTGGTGTACAATTTGACATATTGGATTCTACAAAGACGATTTCTAGACTAATATTTTAAACCTACACTCCTAAAAGTTTATTACTGCTAGGGTACTAGAACTGCAATTTATTCCTTGTCTGATCAAAACAACATCTGAAGAACGCGGCGTTTCGGAGATTGACACTCTCTCTTTCTATTCTCCTGTAAAAACAGTGGGCGGAAGAAGCCCAGTTGTGTCCATCCATCATCCTTCTAGAACGGGCAAAAATTAGTAGGATCCACTCGCTGCCGCTAGCTTTGATGAATGAAAGAAGTAGCCACAGGAAAACCGAGTTTTTTCAATGTAGCTTTATAATAAGAAAATGGTTACCGTCAAATTGGAGGGCAATAGTAATAATCACAATTATAATTTATTATTATTATTATTAAATATAATTATATATGATACTTACACACAAAAGTATTAGCAGATTTCGTGTACAGCAATTACTACAAATTTTTAAATATTGAAACTTTGTTGAATATTTCTTGCGATGCATCTATCTTAATATTATCCTTCCAAAGGAGTTTCCCTATAAAAAATTGTCTTCCTTGTCCTTTTCATGAGAATAACGTGATGTGTCCGAAAATGTATTTTAATTAGACTTAATTTTATTTTCATGCCAAGGAGAAATAGAATGGAACTATGATGCAAATAGGAACAACGTTACTTTACTTTAATGAAATTGATAGAACAATTAAGAGTCTCGTGCTTGCAATAATTGTAGAATTTGAAAGTCCGACATCACTTCAATCATTTCTATATTTGTTCTTATTCTAATAACAATTCTTGTGCTTTTACATTTCTTGTTAACCAACAATCTAATACTAACCAGTAGAAAATTCAAGTTCTCAATTAAAGGCAGGTTGATTTGAGTTTTGAACAATTAATGAAAGGGAAAATTACAAGAAATATTTCCTACTCAGTTCTTATAAATGAAAATGACACATTCCAACCAAGAATATTTGCGTCTCATTTGCTTTGCAAAATTAAGTAGCTCTGCATATTTTTTAATAATCATTACATTTTGCAGGAAAATTCTTGGAAGCAGAGTAAAAATTGTTCAGTCCCGAAAATTAAAAAAAAAAATCCCAACACTGGGATTGCTAATAAAGCGAAACCAATAAAAAAAAATTATGTGTATTTTGTAGATACAATTTCCCCAATTTGCAGTACGTTAGAACATATTTCTTGAGTAAGAGTATCGAAGTTTATATTGTATTATATTGTTATAATTAATGCTGTAAGCTCAATTACTAAACCGACTGTAACGCTTTGTAGTATGATTTGGATGTTGACTTTATACAAAATGAAAGGACAGATTTAAATTCCCGGATGATACACAAGTTCATCTCTTCACTACCACTGTCAGACGAGGTCTCCTGCAATTTAAAACGACCAACATAAGATAATCAACATATGAAGTTTGAGAACGCCGCAAACTACGGATTACAGGCATACTAGACAAGATAGATTAATACAGACGGAACTGGCTTTAACACTTGCAAAGAATGTCACAAAATCGAATCCCTTTGAAATCAAACCACTACAGACCACAAGGAAGGAGAACAACTGGAAGACCGAAGAAGCGTTGGGCGCGAGCAGCTGTAAGTCTGGAGACGGAACGGATCAAAGGGTCCAATCTTTGATGTTTATGATGATGCTGAAGTTTGAGAAATTTACGGCAGACACTATAAATATTGCATACTGTCTTGTAGTCTGGTAAGTGTTTTATCAAAGTTTACATACAAAAATTCTCTCTCCTTCTGTGGCGTATTCTGAATTTTTTTTTCCCCTTTGGAAACTGTAATTACAACATTATGGAAACTACATTAAATATCACATAAGAAATTTCCGGAAGTAACTAACCCAGTGGCTTATACAAGTATTAAATGACGAATATCTTTCTACAACTTTAATACGTTAAATCTTCTGGTTTAAACAATTTCAGAATTAATTTTACAACAGTAGTACTATAGACATATGCAACAGACGTGACTGCTGCTTTGGACACTCTCCGTTTTCTCCAGCTTAGAAACCCACAACATTTTGGGGGATCTAACTTTCCGTGTCTTCACCAAAGAAGAGAACAACCGGACCAGTGATAAAGGGGGATTTTTCTGCGCGACCCACCCCAGGACGTCTTCCCTAGTTCTGTTCCCTCTGACGACAATACAGATCCAGTCTTTGAAAAGTGGTCAATCTATTAACCTGAGAGATGTGACGTGTTTATAATATCAGGAACGTGTATTATAACCTTGAGGGTTGTTGGACCGTGCATCTTCCTCATGAAATAAAGTGAAATGCCTACTTGATGCAGCTAGGTAATTTTATTGATGTATTCTTAGTTCCACATGTTTCGGGTACATAGGCCCATTATCAGGAGCATTAGATGTTGAGTTGCAGCATATGGTTTTCTGCACCGAATTTTTGGATGGGTGGTGGTCTTGAGAGCCGCTGCGTAGGTCGTGTGTA
>Ga0123355_10006383_pt1 | contig 17453 bp, 16 predicted proteins | sample TergutEmb28metaG_3_FD_89872 | JGI IMG/M metagenome (GOLD analysis project Ga0123355, IMG submission 89872) | Embiratermes neotenicus P1 segment gut microbial communities from Petit-Saut dam, French Guiana - Emb289 P1 | ecosystem: Host-associated > Arthropoda: Insects > Digestive system > Gut ...
ACGACAACAACTGCATCGCCTTCAAAGTTGTCATAAAGCGTTGCTTCAGAAACGATTTGCTCACAGGGCTCTAAATAAAAGAACGTATCTTCGCCCAATAGAGTTTCAATGAGCAACTCCGTGTTAAATAAAGTTTCTTCAGTGAGTGTAGCGTCTTCTGCCTCGGGTCTCGCGGTTACTTCTTCTTCGCTGAAGGTCGGGAGGTCATAGGGTTCCGCTGTCAATGCGACCCCCTGCACTGAAGTGAGCAACATCACACATACTAGCACAAAACAAAGCCCTTTTCTCATTCTTTTCAACATGTTTTCTCCTCCATTGTTAAGTTATATTTTCAAGGGATTCCCCCTAGTTTAGGCGAATATGATACGCGATAAGCGACTGTTTTTCCTGTGTGGGCGATCATACGGTGCGGCATATATGGCATTGTATAATATCATAGATGTATTCGAGAGTTGTTATGGGTATATTAGAGAGTTGTTAAGAGTAACACATGTCCCAAGCCCAAGTCCCCACAAGGGAGGGACCTTGTGCAAAAGACCGCGTCGGCGCGGCAATTGCTGTGCTCTCTCCAATAACAACCGTATTTATATTATGAATGCCTTCACAGGTAACACATGTGAAAGCATTAAAAAGTTGCATGCAGTTGAAAAAATTTCTTACATTTATCTGCCATCTGTCACAAAAGATAACACCAAGCTAGTGGAACCCAAAGAGTTCCGTTGTGTTCAGCAAGTTCATGACCTCCATATAGAATATTTAGAAATCAAACGAGGTGATAGGAATCAGCTCGCCTCTTTATTTTTCCACAATTTAGCGGAATCATATGCCTGCTCCCAGGCAAAGATAGTATTGCTAATTGAACCAATATCGTTCAACCAAACTGTTTTAGGAGAATTGTCGATGAGTAAAAGAATACTATCTTGTCTGTTGATCCTGGCGCTGCTCCTGCCTGTCGCCACTGCCTTTGGGGCGACCATGGGCGATGTGAACTTAAGGGCACACCACGGCCAGACCCTTGTGTTAAACGCCACAGACTTTACAGATCAATTGACCATTGCCCCGGAAGATGCAGGGCTCACCCTGGTCAACGTCACCTTTCCCACCCTGCCTGCGGCAAATTTAGCCGTTATATGGCTCGACGGTGCGGACTATGCGGCTGATACCCCTGTCTCCCTAGCCGATATTGCCGGGGGCGATCTCCAGATCCGGGTAGAGGCGGGGGTCGGTACCCGTGTGCGGATTCCATTCCGTGCCGATTTGAGCGACGCCACTACGGCGGATGCCCACATTGAGATCGCCATCCATCCCCAGGCGGAGGATCGCACGTATACCACCCACGCGGGCGAGAGCATCCAAATCACTTTGGGCGTGCAGAACCCGGCAACGGAGTTGACCTACGTCTTCCAGTTGATCGGAGATGAGAATCTCCAGCACGGCACCTTGACAGCCCTTGCGGAGCCCGGTCAATTCACGTATCACGCCACATCCGCCGGGACGGAGACCTTCACCTATACCGTATCAGTAGACGGCATTGCCAGCGATCCGGCCATGGTAACCATCACTGTCGAGGCGGCCCCCACCCTGCAGTTCATGCCCTATAAGGATATGCCAAGTCACTGGGCGTCGTTTTCCGCCGGGCGTCTGGCTCATCTGGGCAAACTGATCGGAATGCAGGCGGACAACCGCTTCTTCTTCCACCCAGACCGGGGGATCACCCGGGGAGATTTTCTGATCTGGCTCTGCGCCGTCCTGGACATTGAGCCCACCTCCGCCGCCTCTACCATTTATGCGGATCCGGATATCCCCCAGTGGATGATGGGCTTTCTTGACGCCGCCACTATCGCGGGGGTCATTGAGGGCGTCCCCGCCGCCAGCCCCGCTGTCACCAGCTATTTCTTTCCCCATGCGCCCGTCACCCGGATTGAGGCCATCAGCATGGTCAGCAGGGCGCTGGGTCCGGACGGCCACGACGACGACTTGACCGGCCTGTTTCTGGATATCACGGAAATCCCCGCCTGGGGCAAAAACGCCGTGCGGCACCTGGCCGAACGCCAGGTGATTGTGGGCGAGCCAAGCGGCTATCTCCACCCCGGGCGGAATCTAAGCCGGGCGGAGGGCGCCGAGCTCCTCTATAAGGCCTTGAAAGATATGGTGCACACCCCGGCACCTGTTTCACTCTAATACTAGTATCAAATAAAAAATTATCAAACCCGCAAAGCGGGCGTTTCCTGGATGCTTTTTATCCAGGAATCATATAGCAATTTTTACCGCCGAACCGGCGGCATGAAATGATAAAATCAGATCATACTACTACTGTGCCAACGGCACAAATGGGAGGATAACAGATGAAAAAAGGAGTTAGTTTCGCCTTGATCGGCCTGATGCTCTTGAGCATGATCACCGGCTGTCACGGCTATCGGAGAGTGGAACACGTCACGCCGGCGCCCCCTGCGACAGAAAACAGAGCGGCCCGCGCCCCGCACACCACCCACAGAAACGATAACGCCATCCGTCACCGTGACGGCGTGAACCGGAATATGGACGGCGTAACCCGTCCCTCTGACGGCATTGTCCGGCACTACAGAGGCGACGGCAGAGTGACTGATACCGACGGCATCGTCGGCAACGGCGTCGGCGGCGCAGACCGCCCCATGTACGGCGCCCGTCCCGGACAGACCGCAACGGATAACGTAAACGGGCTCGCCCGGCCAATTGACGGTACGATCCCTGGCAACCTGCGATAATACAACGCAAAAAGCGAAAGACCGACACACAGTAATTCTCGTGCTGTCGGTCTTTTGCTTTGACATTTTTGGCCAAATCACGTACACTATAGTTTATAATATTTCCTCACCTGGGTTGGGGGAATTCAAAAAACCTGGAGCGTATGCGTATGACACCTACTCGTCATAAAAGTTGTTGTTTTACCGGGCATCGACCGGAGAAACTGCCCTGGGGGAAAGATGACTCCCATCCCGACGCCCAGTCCCTCAAAGCGCGGCTATTTGATCTGGCGGAGGCCGTCTATCGGGCCGGGATTACCCATTTCATCTGCGGCATGGCCCGGGGCGCGGATTTTCTTTTCTGTGAAGCCGTACTCAAGCTCCGGGAAGAACACGAGAATGTGACCTTAGAGGCCGCTATCCCCTGCGAGGAACAGGCCAAGCGCTGGCCGGCACAGGATCGGAATCGATATTTTCATCTGGTGAGCCAGTGCGATTATGAAACTGTCCTCCAGTCGGCCTATGATTCGGGCTGTATGAAACGGCGAAACTATTACATGGTCGATCGCGCCGCCATACTCATCGCCGTCTATGACGGCTCCATCGGCGGCTCTATGCAGACCATCAACTACGCCAAACGTAGCGGATTAGAAATTCTGATCGTACACCCCTAGATCGGATTAGGGACGTTTTTTGTGCACCTTGACCCGAGTGGGCTGCTGACGACGGGCTTCAACCGGTCTCGCCTGCATCTTTGGCGTGCTGGGCATGGGCTGGGGGGTTGGCGCCAATGCCGGCTTTTGTTCTTGCTCCAACGCCGGTGCTGGTGTATGGATCTCTGCTTGAAGTTCTGGCTCCGGTGTATGGACCTCTGCTTGAGGCTCCGGCTCCGGTGTATGGGCCTCCGCTTGAGGCTCTGGCTCTGGTGTATGGATCTCTGCTTGGAGCTCCGGTTCTGACTGAGCCTTTGACGCCTGTACAAGCATAGATTCCAATGTATCAAGTTCCTGCTGCAACTCCTGCTCTGCTACATTAAGTTCCTGTTGTAGTTCTTGTTCTGCGGCGTCGAGTCCCATTATAAGTGGCACCTGTGCTTCTTGCGCCGTCTCCGGTGCCGGCGTGACTAGCACCGTCTCCGCTGTGTCGAGCTCCGATAAAGGCGTTTGCACTACTTCCGCCGCGTTGGGCGTCGATGCAGGCGGCTCTGCTGCCGCTGTGTCAGGTGCCGATTGCGGTATCTGCACTACTTCCGCCGCCTCTGCTGTATTGAGCGCTGACAGGGGTACTTGTACCGTTTCTGACATGGGGATAGATCGCTCTGCCTGCGGCATCGGCTCCGTCGCCACTGTCTTGGCAGGTGCTGGCAAAGGAGTCCCCTCTTGCGGGCCCGATGTGCTTCCGGCTGCTTGCAGTTGGGCCTCTAACGCCTCACACCGCTCCCGCAGGGCGTCATTTTCCTCTCGGCACAGCCAGAGTTCGTAATAGACGCCTTTGATGTGTTCTAATACGTCATTGCGGTTAAATCCGCCAAATACGTTGGTGCGAAATCCCACTTCCTGCATACGTTCCATCTGTAACGCCCTTCTTTCCCTGAATTTGATATCTCGATGAGAATTGCCACTTGCCGTTTATTTTACCCGCGGCGCAACGCGCCGTTTCATGACTGCTTGCAGGCATTTTATCATATTATACAGCAGATGGCAACAAAGTTGTATCAGGCTCTTTACAAATCCCACGACCTTTGTTATACTAATCTGCGTGGCTCCATATGCGCCCGTAGCTCAGTAGGATAGAGTGTCAGACTCCGACTCTGAAGGTCGTGCGTTCGAATCGCGCCGGGCGTACCAAAAAAAGCCGAAGGTTTATTTTCCTTCGGCTTTTTCCTGTGCAATCCTGTGCAATATAGTCTTTGACTATCATTTCCCCTATCCAAACAAACTCGAGAAGAATCCCGAGATGGCGCGGCCGAGATCGGCGAAGAATGCACCGACACTAGCGAAGAATTCACCCGCTCCGGAGAAAAAGTTGGTGACGCCCGCAAAAAATCCGCCGGCGGATTGGGCCAGTTCCGTGAGCCTGCCCATGTTCCCGGCAATGGCCTCCAAGGTCCCTTGCAGAGCGCCCAAATCTAGGTTTTGGAGACTGCGGGCCAGGCGCAGGATCTGCTCAATCTGGTCGGCGGTCAGAACTAAGTCCAGCTGGTCGGCCAAGTTTCGGATTTCGTCTCGCACCTCGTCGTCGGACATGGTACGGATGTCGTCCATGATGAGTTTGAGTTGATTGATCAGTGCAGCAATATCTTCGCTGTCGCCCAGGGCGTCGGCGAGTTGGCCGGTGAGGACGGCCTCCTCGACGGCGACCCGTTTGGCCTCCGCCGGGAGGGGCTCGCCGGTGATGTCCTCGAAGGCCTTATATATCCCTGTCAGGGCCGCCGTACCGGAGACTGGCACGGGGGCTGTGATAATCACACGGGCATCGGTAATCCCGGCGGTGACCAGGGCGTTGACGTAAATCTCCCGCGTGAGCCAGTTTATGTTGTTGATGGTAATGTCCAGCCCGCTGCCAGGCCGAGTGGTCATGATGTAGATGGAGCTGATACTTCGGGAACCGATGACACTGTCGGGGACAAGGCCTTGCAGATAGGCCCGCTCCTCTCCGATGGTGACGGTCATCTCCGGTATAAGGCCCCGGCTCAGGCCGAAGTCGGCGTAGACTTGGGTCCGTTGTTCATAGGTGAGATCGGCCCCGACAACCACCCGCTGCTCTCCGACCTCTATGGCCAGGGCAGATGATCCAAGGCCTGTGACCATCAAGAGAATAAGCAATATACTGATGGGTTTCATCCATTTTTTCATTGTGTTTGGTTTCCTTTCCCGATACGCAATATCTGTTCTAATTATATGACAGCCCTGTCCAAAAATCAACCAATTGCCCGTCTTCCGTCTTTTTGTTTGACGGCTGGCGGAGAAAAAAGTTCCATCGGAAAACAAATCAAACGGCGTGAGAGAATGGACTTTTGGCTTTTCGCGTGGTATAATTTTGCTTGGACTCTATACGAAACAACGAGGTAACACATGAAGACATTAGAGACAGAACGGTTGATTTTACGCGCATGGCGCATAGATGACGCAGATGATTTTTATGAATACGCAAAACACCCGGAAGTGGGACTAAACGGTGGGTGGCCACCCCATACAAGTAAGGAAATCTCCTTGGACATCATTCAATCTTTCATTGAGGCAAATGATATATGGGCGATTGTGCTCAAAGAGAACAACAAGGTTATCGGCTCGTTGGGACTTCACTCCGATAGCAAGCGGCCTAATATCCGGGTGAGAGAATTGGGTTTTGTGGTCGCGGCGGAATACTGGGGCAGAGGCATCGCCACAGAGGCCGCAAAGCGAGGGGTCGCCCACGCATTTGACGATATGAACCTTGATCTCCTCTCCACGTATCATAAGTCCTTCAACGTGCGCGCAAAACGGGTGATTGAAAAATGCGGCTTTACCTGTGAGGGCACACTCCGGCAGGCCAGTAAGAGATATGATAACCAGATTTTTGACGCCGTCTGTTATTCTTTGCTGAACTCTGAATATATAGGGTAGACTTGTTGGAATCGCCTTAGCAGGGTGAGAAAACGCCCCGTATCGCCCCGTATCGCCCCGTATCATAAAAATCGTAAAAAGCTAGAGAGATGAGAACTCATCTCTCTAGCTTTTTGTAGTCTCTCTTTGACAATTTCTATCCGCCCAGATACGCCTTCCGCACCGCATCATCCTGCAACAGCGCCGCCGCGTTGTCGGTGGTGACGATCCGGCCCGTTTCCAAGACGTAGCCCCGGTGGGCAACGGCCAGGGCCATGTTGGCGTTTTGCTCCACCAGTAAAATTGTGACCCCGGCGGCGTTTAATTCCTTGATAATCTCAAAAATCTGCTCCACCAAGAGAGGGGCGAGACCCATAGAGGGCTCGTCCAACATGAGGAGCTTGGGGCGGGACATGAGGGCTCTACCCATGGCCAGCATCTGCTGTTCTCCGCCGGACAGGGTGCCCGCCATCTGTTTCCGCCGCTCTTTGAGTCGAGGGAATTTGTCGTACACCTGGGCAATCCGCTCGTCCATTGTGCCGCCCGGTTGGGTGTAGTGGCCCATCTCCAGATTCTCTCTGACACTCATCTGGAGGAAGACCCGACGACCCTCCGGTACGTGGGCCAAACCCCGCTTGACAATGGCGTGGGACGCGGTATGGTTGATCTCCTCTCCGGCAAAGGAGATGGAGCCCGTCTTACTCCGCAAAAGACCGGAGATGGTCTTGAGGATCGTACTCTTCCCCGCTCCGTTTGCGCCGATGAGGGTGACAATCTCTCCCTCGCCCACGTCGAAATTTACGTCTTTGATGGCGTAGATGTTGCCGTAATAAACGTTCATATTGGTGACTTTAAGCATCCAATCCACCTCCCCCTGTCCCCAGATAGGCCTCGATGACCTTTGGGTTGTTCTGGATCTCGGTGGGTGTGCCTTTGGCGATCAACCGGCCGTAGTTGAGTACCGCCACGCCTTCGCAGATGTTCATAACCAGATTCATATCGTGTTCGATGAGAAAGACGGCAATTTGGAATGTCTCCTGGATTTTCTTGATGTTCTCCATGAGCCCTTCCGTCTCAGCGGGATTCATCCCCGCCGCTGGCTCGTCTAGAAGCAACACGGCGGGATTCGTCGCTAAGGCCCGGACGATCTCCAGCCTGCGCTGGGATCCGTAGGGCAGGCTCCCGGCCTTGTAGTTGGCCATGTCCTGCATGTCGAAGATGGAGAGCAACTCTCCTGCCCGCTCTTTAGCGATCCGCTCTGACCGCCAATAGGCGGGCAGACGCAGAATGGCCTTACCCAGATTATAGCTCATCTCGTTGTGGAGGCCCACCAGCACATTGTCCAGCACCGTCAGTTCCCGGAACAGGCGGATATTTTGGAATGTCCGGGCCAGTCCCGCCTTGTTGGCCTGCATGGTGTTCATATGCCTGGTATCGACGCCCTCCAGGTACATGGAGCCCCGGGTGGGCTGATAGACTTTGGTGAGGAGGTTGAAGATCGTGGTCTTCCCCGCTCCGTTGGGGCCGATGAGACCGCAGATTTCCGTGGGGCCGATGGCAATGTTGAAATCGTCCACAGCGGTCAGGCCGCCGAAGTCGATGCCCAGGCCCACGCATTCCATAACGGGACGCTTGTCCTGGTCCCGCTCTGGGATAAAAGGCGTTCTGGGATCATGCTTACCCATGGTCTGCACCCCCTTTTTCTGCCTTACCAGACCGTCGGCGACGGACGATTTTCTCCAAAATTCTGCTCAATGAGAAGTCATAGTTGCCCAGAAGACCCGTGGGCTTGAAAATCATGACGATGATGAGTAGGAGGGCATAGATCACCATACGGTATTGGTTCATAAACTGCATCAAGACCGGGAGACTTGTCAAAATAGCGGCGGCAATCACGCTGCCCGCCATGGAGCCCATGCCGCCCAGTACCACGATCATCAGAATGTTAATACTGGTCATAAAACCAAACTCGCCCGGCACTAGAATCCCTAGATTCCCCGCAAATAAGGCTCCGGCGACGCCCGCAAAGAACGCGGAAAAGGCAAAGGCCATGACCTTGTAATAGGTCGTGTTGATCCCGCAGCTCTCGGCGGCGATCTCATTTTCACGGATGGATAAAATCGCCCGGCCGTGCCGGCTCTTCATGAGCGTGTGTACTGCGACACAGGTGAGTACCACGCAGATATACACAACCAAAAACGAGGAGTACCGGGGAATTCCCAGGAGCCCTTGGGCTCCGCCCGTCAGCGAGGGGATATTGTTGATCAACACACGGATTATCTCACCAAAACCCAGGGTGATAATAGCCAAATAATCACCACGGAGCCGCAGGGACGGAATCCCGATCATCACCCCGAACAGGGCCGCAACCAGGCCGGCGAGGAGAAGTCCCACCATGATAGATAGTCCATCGGGGAGCAGTTCGCTACGCCAGAAAATAGCGCCCACATAAGCGCCCACGGCCATAAATCCGGCGTGTCCCAGGGGCAACTGCCCCAAATAGCCGGCGGTCAGGTTGAGGGATACGGCTAAAATGATAAAGAATCCGACCTGAATAACATTGTTTGCATGGGCCCGGGGCAATACCCCGCTCTCCATGAGGAAATGTCCTCCTGCAAGCAAGGCGATGATCAAAATTGTGTTCATTCCATAGCGCATCGGCATGGGAATGTGAAACTGTTTCATTGCGCCACCCCCTATACCTTTTCCATTCTAACACGACCCATGATTCCCGTGGGCCGTACCATAAGCACTAAAATGAGAATCAAGAACACGGCACCGTCCGCCCATTGGGACAGCCCGATGCTGATGACCAACACCTCTAAGAGTGCAATCAGATATCCGCCGACCATGGCCCCCGGGATCGAGCCGATGCCGCCGAGCACGGCGGCGACAAAGGCCTTGATACCGAGCATCATACCTAGGGTGGGCTCAATACGCGGATATCCGGCGACATAGAGCAGGGCGCCGACCCCCGCCAGGGCGGCACCCACGGCAAAGGTGAACGTGATGATGGTATTCACATTGATTCCCATCAATTGTGCGGCGCCCATGTCCTCGCTGACCGCCCGCATGGCCTTGCCCAGTCGCGTCTTTTGCACCATAAAGGTGAGTATCGCCATAGAGAGCAATGAGGCGAAAATGGTAATGAGCGGCACAAACCCCAACTGAACCCCGCCTAGGGTAATGTTGCCCGCTGGAATCAGCATCTGCGTCGGAAAACTCCGGGGATTTGCAGTAAAGAAGAGCTGCGCCAGATTCTGCAGGAGGATTGAAATGCCGATGGCAGTAATCAAAAGCGAGAGGCGGGGCGCAAAACGCAGAGGCGTATAGGCCAGTTTTTCGATCACAATCGCCAGGAGCGTACAGCCGGCCACTGTGACCAACGCCGCTATTGCCGGGGGAAAGGAAAAAGCCGTCAAGGAAAACAGGGCAATATACCCGCCGACCATGATAATATCCCCGTGGGCAAAGTTTAAGAGCTTAACGATCCCATACACCATACTGTAGCCCAAGGCCACCAAGGCGTAGATAGATCCCAACTGAAGTGCGTTAATTAACTGTTGAGGCACATCTACCATGATTGTCTCCTCTTTTTCGTGTTTTTCCCCCGCCGATGGCGGGGGAAAAATGGTTTCAATTGTTTAGAATGTACCCCAAAGTCTCTCTTCGCCGTCTTGAACGACCAGGATAACAGCAGTTTTTTGTGGGTTGTTGTATCGGTCAAATGTAATATGTCCCGTGACACCGTGAATATCCGTTGCGGCCATGGCGGCGATCACCGCCTCCCGGAACGGGGCCACGTCGTCTGGCGTTGCGCCGCCTGCAAGTGCGACCTCAATCGCGGCGATGAGAATCTTCGCCGCATCATAGGCCTGGGCGGCGAACATGCTCGGTGCGATGCCGGTAGCCTCATTGAAATCAGCAAAGAACTGCTGCGCGAGCGGATCCTCTACCTCGGGCGAAAAGCCGGTCATGAAAAATGACCCCTCAAGGGAAGATCCGTCGTCCATAAACTCCAGAATCGTCGCCCAGCCGTCAGCGCCCATAAGGACCGTGTCCTGGAGACCGACGTCCATACTCTGGGGTCCGATCAGCCCAATGTGGCGATAGTAGGCGGGCACAAAGAGTACATCGGGGTTCACCGCCGCGATATTGGTGAGCTGGCTCCGGAAGTCTATAGCCTCATCCGGGAAAATCTCTACAGCTACCACATCCATCCCCAGTTCGTGCGCACGGGCCTCAAACGCCTCATAGAGCCCGATGGAGTAGTCAATCTCGTTGCTATAGAGAATGGCAACGGTCTCTGCGCCGACAATCTCATGGGCAAACTCCGCCATTTTTGTCCCCTGGAAGGGATCAATAAAACAGGAGCGGAACATGTTGGTGAAGACTGCTCCCGTATCTTCGTCCACCGTGACATTTGCATGGGTGGAGGTCGCTGTGATCATGGGCATATTGTCGTCATAGGCGAGGGGAACAACGGCCATGGTCACGCCGCTGGTGACGGCACCGATGATGGCATCCACGCCCCGATCCACCAGATCGTGATAGCCTGCAACACCCATTGCGGCCTGGCCCTCTTCGTCGAAGAACTCTAATCTGACCTGGAGGCCGCCCTCCGCGTTAAACTTGTCTACATAGAGCTGAACACCGGCCTGTACCGCCACGCCGAATTGGGCGACAGGGCCGGTCAAGGGCGCCAAGACGCCGATGACCACTTCATCTTCTCCCCGCTGGCCGCCGGGCTGACCGGCACCGCAGCCAACCAGTAGGGTGACCACCAATACCACCGCAATAAACAGGGCCAAAATCCGATTCTTTTTCATCCTTTTTCTCCTCCTCAATAGTACAAGCTGTGTTCAACACAAGGACATTTGTCCTTGCAATTGATACGTGGTGGTAATTATAGCGCTTTAGTGAGAAAAAGTCAACGGTGTTTCCTATCATTTCACCCAAAAATCTGTGATTTTTCCTGTGTAAGATTACTATTTTTGAAAGTTTCTCAAGTGGCTTACCTATATTGTAACGGGACAGGGGTAAATCGCATAAGGTAGTTAAATAGAATGGTTGCAAGGTGGTGTGTACATGATGTTCTCCGCGCTGATGCTCCTGCTGAAGGGGTGCGCCATCCTGACCCTGCGTCTGGGGGGAAATATGGGTTCCTTTCCCCGACCTCTCCGCCCGGAGGAGGAAAAAATCTATATCGACCTGTGGGCGGGCGGCGACTTAGAGGCCCGCAACAAACTGATCGAACACAATCTGCGGTTGGTGGCCCATATTATAAAAAAATACTACACCCAAAACAGCGATCAGGGGGACTTGATCTCCATCGGCACCATCGGGCTCATCAAGGGGATCAGTACATATAAGTCGGAGAAGGGCGTCAAGCTGGCCACCTATGCCTCTCGCTGCGTGGAAAACGAAATCCTCATGCACTTTCGCTCTATGAAAAAGACCCAGGGGGATTTGAGCTTATCCGAAGCCATCGACGGGGGCGATGCCGGGAGCCTGTCTCTCATCGACGTGATCTCCGTTCCCGACGACATGCTGGACAATTTGAGCGCCGCCGAGACCTATACCCGTCTGCGCAGATTGGTACAGGAGCAACTGACCGAGCGGGAGGCCCAGATCATCACCATGCGCTACGGCCTAAACAATACACTGCCCAAAACCCAAAGAGAGGCCGCCGAAGTCTGCGGCATCAGCCGCTCCTACGTCAGCCGGATCGAGAAGCGGGCCCTCAAGAAGTTGGAAGAGGTCCTGTCGGCAGAGGGCTGATCGGCTATAATCAAAAGAGGAACACACAATTCGCATGTTCCCCTTTGACATTTAAACTATAAAACACTCTACACCGAGCGGGCATACCAATATAAATACCGGGCATAGCGTTCTAGATACATCTCTGTCTTGCCGGGATTCGGATAAATCATCTCACCCGCCGGGAACTCCATGTCAAGCAGGCTGTTAATCACGCCCAATTTTTCCATGGCCACCACAACCGCACCCATGAGAGAGGCCTGGGTGGCCGGATCCAACTCAATGGGCCGCCGGAAGATGTCCGCACACATCTGTGTCCAATAATCGGAGTGCCGTACCCCGCCGGAGAGCCGGATCGCGTGGGGGGCGCCGTTTTGCTCCGCCAAGAGCGCATAGCACTGGTATAGATTGAATAACACGCCCTCCAGTACGCTGTGGTGCAGATCATAGGCGCTGTGCTGAGGCCGGAGGTCATAGAATCCGCCCATGCGCTCATCCTGCCAACCGGGACAGCGCTCGCCGAATAAAAAGGGCAAAAATACCGCCGGTTTATCTGTTTGCCTGAATCCCGTCTCCGCCTGGGCGTATGTGGCAGTTGCACCAAATAATCGTTCTCTGCTCCAGTCCACACAATTGGTACATCCCGCCGTGGCAGCGCCCGACAGCCACGCTGTCGGCGTGAGATAACACCAGGTACTGGGCGTTTCGGGAATGAGGGGTTGCGGGGTGCTCAGGCGCATTGCTGCGCTGGTTCCCATAGAAAAGGACATGATGCCGGGAGCCAAGGCCCCGGCACCCACATGGTTCATGGCGCCATCCGCCAGAGCTGGCAAGACGGGGATACCGGGCTCTATGCCAAGAAGGGCCGCCCCCTCCGCCGTCAGGGGCAAGGAGGCATTATAGAGTACAAGCTCCGGCAAGTGCTCCCGTGTGATCCCCAGTTCGCCGAGTAGCTCGTCGTCGTAATCCCGGGTGTGGGTGTTGAGCAGACCCGCGCCGGAGGCGGTGATATCGGACATCCTGTGCCGGCCCGTCAAACGATACATGGTATAAGAACCCTGATCCGCAACTTTGTACCGTTCCAGCTTCCATCCGGTCTGACGGAGGAACAGGAGTTTAAACATGGGATAGGTCGCATTCACCATACACCCGGTCTTGTGATAATACCGCAAGGTATACGCCTCATCCCGGCGCAGGGCTTTGCAGATCTCTGATGCCCCGGTATATGTCCACTGCAACAGCGGTGTCTGCTGACGCATCTCCTGATCGCAGAGCATAATACTGTGCCAAGTGCACCCCAGGGCGATGGCGTCGATCTGTTTGCCTGCGCTGACCCTGCACCCCGCCTCCATGGTCGCCGCAAAAATGCTCCCACTGTCCTGCCGACCCACTTCGGCGTTCTTCTCAAACGGATACGCACACGTCTCGACTGTAAAGGTCTGTGTTGCCGTATTGTAGAGCATGGCCTTTGCCGAGGTTGTGCTGGACTCCAGCGCCAGTATGTTCATAAAACAGTCCTCGTTATTTGATAAATATCATATTCTTGAGTATGTTCAGATTTCAAAATCTAATGAAAAATTTTATAATTTGAGTTTGATCTATATAATTTTACGTCGCTTTTTCTAATTTCACGCTCACTTCAAACCGATTCTTGCCCATAGCATCTGTTCCGCACACATAGTGTACGCCGTCCTGCTCCCCCTGCAAAACAAGGATTTCGTCCCCTGGGAAACATTCGTGGAGATAGTTGATCTGGACTTCTGAGATAAATTGACCCCTGTATTTATCGTATTGGATCGCATCGCAGGCGATGTCTGCGTATTTTGTGTTGTTCATATGCCCGTTTAAATCCGTATCGCTGTAATAGACGGGCCGTACCATGGCCTGTTGCAGGGTGTCCGGCATCTTGATCTTCGCCGGGATGATCTCCTTCACACGGACCGGCCGAGAACTGGCGGCCAGCGCCGGGATAGAGCCGGGCTTTACAATCTTGCGGGCCTTGATATCTGCCAGCACCCAGGACATGACTGCCTCGCCTATATGCTCGTCCCCCACCAGGAGATCAAAATCCCGGTGGACGGTCGCCGATTTTGTCGCGCCTCGGTGCCAAGTGTGAACGCTCAACGCCTCTCCGAAGCGGATTGGACGGTTAAGTTTGAGATACATCCGCACGACAAGCCAAAACACCCCGTGATCCGCGATCATTTTATCCCCGCTGATGCCTAAAATCTCGGCGTGCTCCGTGGCGATGTTCTGTAGATATCCCAGGAGCGCGGATAGGCGGCACTGTCTGTGGTTGTCTATGTCTGTCGGCGTGAGCGGGTATTGTCTTTTTAATATCTCCTGCACTGATCCTACTCTCCTATCGAATGGCCCTGCACTCCAGATAGTGGCGTTTATCCGCCCCCTCGCCCATGGAGAAGCTCTTTTTCGGAAACACGCCGCCCTGCTCTACAGATGTAAACAGAGCCGATTTTTCAATAATGGGCATGAAAAAGGCGATACTCCCCGCTTTTTGGGCCAAGACCTCCAGATTTTCTGCCCCGTGGATGTAGTCAATGGTTCCACCATGCGTCTCTATGTGCGTATCTAAAAATTCCTGCAATAGATCAATGGCCTCCCCCACGGTACGGCCTTGGATAGTAAACGCACCGGGCGTCCCCCGGTCCATGTAGCGGATCACGTGCCCCTCTCCTTCGCCTTGGACAACGTTGGCGTGTTTTTCTATAAACGTGCCGATCAGATCTCTCACCCCATGGAACACGATCCGGTGGATGGGCTCGACCTCCAGGGAGTCGTCGTGGACGTTGTTGATCTCCACCAGAGCGTACCTGGCAGGGTGATTCTGCCGCTGGGCCTCGGTCAGGTGGACTTTTTGTTCATCCCAGGCCAGCTTCGCCGCCACCAGAGAATGGTTCCCGTCTCCTACGAGGATGATCGCCAATTGATTGATGGCCGTAGCCGCCCGATCCGCCGCCGCGCCGGTCAGGCGGAAACCTCTGATATGGCCACAGTCCTCCATCAGGGGGAAATCATAGAGCAATTCCATGTTTTTGGTGTCATTGCCGATGGATTCTATAATCTCTTGGCCCGGATCGTCAATCAACAGGAGCACGTGGGGCATCTCCAGCGGCGCCCCCCGGCGAATTTTCACCCGAGAGGGCAGTCTCGCCGCGATGATCCGCTCACTGGCCCGCAGGGCAGAGGTCGTATCGGGGCTTACGTCATACTGTTCCAGGTCAATAGCCCCCACAATGCCGGGCCGGATTTTTCCGTTTCGCAGCGTCCGCTCCACGTAGATGAACGAATCTGGAATCGTGCGGAAGATGTCCGCTTGGAGATATTTTTCCATGGTCGCGTTGATCTCCGCTGCAACGGCGTCCTCGTCCACCTCTTCCAGCCACACCTCCGGCAGGATCATATGAAACGTGGAGGGTGCGTCTCCCACGGTCTTTTGCACCCGATTCCAGAAATCCGGCTCCGACGTGAACTGGTCGCAGGCGATGACGGTCCATTTTTCCATGTCTATATCTGGTTTCGGCAGGTAGATGTCTGATTTGTTGAAGAGTGATCCCATAGCGTTGTGCTCCTCTTTTTTGTGTTGTTGGTAGTATTGTATATGATTGTGGGGGGGAAGTCTAGGGGGAATTTAGGTTAGCTCTATGCGCAAATGGAGTTTTTTGTAATTTTAGTGGGAAACGGAAAAATATCACGCAATATCACTCTTTGTGTCGAAAATTGCAATAAAATTCACTCAAATTCACAACGCAATATCACAGCAATTAAACGAAAAATATGTCATAATTATAGACAAATGCAAAATATAGTTTCTTTTGCATTTAATTTAAGATATACTAAGGAGGAGGAAACCCTATGCAGGCAACAACGAAAACAACCGTAAGAAAACTGCTGGCTATGATCCTATGCTTCGTTCTTTTCATCAGCGCAATCCCACCGCTCCACCACCCGGCACAAGCGACCCCTGATTATTTCCACGACGACTATGTATTTTCGTTCTATGAGGACTACACCTGGGACACATTTGACGAAGACGGCCTTTCTGTTCTCGAATATCAAATGATCGAGCCTCTCTTAGTTGGAAATGCCTCAAGGGCGGAGGCCACCGCATTAATCGTGATGGCTATGGACCCTAATCTCCTCACAAACCCAAACACACCCAACATTGTGGGTAGGTTCAGCGATGTGCGACCGCAAGACTGGTTCTATCCCGTCATTGCCTGGGCAGTCAATCGGGGCTGGGTGCAAGGCAACGGCGACGGTACATTCCGTCCCAACAACCAGATTTCACGGGAAGAAATGGTGGTGCTCGCCGTCCGGGCCCGCGACCCACGTCACAGTAACCGGGCGCTTACATTCCGAGACACACACCTGATATCTCCTTGGGCCTTGCCCTACATAAGAAGAGCTGTAGAAAACGGCTGGGTTCAGGGTACGCCAGATGGGTTTTTTAATCCCACGCACTCCATTTTGAGAGTAGACGCCCAAAGGTTGGTTAATAACATTACGGGCAGAAATGTTCCGTTTCCAAATAACATTCGGACAATCACCTGGAATGCAAATGGCGGCACTGGTGTACCTACCTGGCAAAGACTTTCTGGAAGTGTTCTAGGGCAACCATTTCCGTCTTCAATCAGAGCAAACCTTTCATCTAGTAGATGGTTTAATACAACAAATATATCTGGCGGCATACAAACTACAGCAAGCACAAGCATAAATAGCAACATAACATACTTCTTAAGATGGCATGACACCTCTCGACACATGGGTTGGTGGTGGCCTTCTACTTCTGTTCCATTAAGAGCTTTTAACTTTAATGCTACTTGGCAAACACCTATAAATAATGGAATAGGAAATTGGGAAAGTAGTTCTCGAGCTAGATTTCCGCGTAATCAAACTTCAAATAATCAAGTCATTGCACAACCTTTTGACTATTCAGAATTGGGATCTCATATTCCCATATCTTGGACAGGTTCAGAGCAAACAGGTTTTTCCATAACTGAATTTCGCATCGAATTGAATTCAAGAACAATTTCTTCCCATTCATCTAATAATGGGTATACGTTGAGCCGTGTTATCACTAGCGTTATGGCTCATGAGTTGGGTCATGCAGTCGGGCTAGAAGATAGAAGTACTTCAGACAGTATTATGAACACCAACAGAAGCCGAAACATAGTGCTGGGACCAAGCGTTTTTGATGTGCAAAGCTTTAATTTATTACATAGATAGGAGAGGAGCATAACACTATGAAAAAAATATTAACAACATTGTTTGCAATCTGTTTAATACTTCTTTTTACAGCTTGTTGGAGTGGAAGTCAAACACATGGCATAGAAAACCAGACACCTATTCCGAATACAGGAGGAGG
>Ga0123355_10006384_pt1 | contig 17453 bp, 6 predicted proteins | sample TergutEmb28metaG_3_FD_89872 | JGI IMG/M metagenome (GOLD analysis project Ga0123355, IMG submission 89872) | Embiratermes neotenicus P1 segment gut microbial communities from Petit-Saut dam, French Guiana - Emb289 P1 | ecosystem: Host-associated > Arthropoda: Insects > Digestive system > Gut ...
ACACCGAAACTCCAACACACATCGAACCAAGAACAATACGACCAATGTTGTAATTTAAGCTTCTGATGATTAATGTCCGAAACATGTTGAGCACAAAAGAAGTGAAATAAAATAGCAAGTGACGTCAAGATGGTCTTTTATTCTTCAACTATCACAATGATGCACGGTCCAATAAACATAAGATAGAATTGCCCCTTTGATTTATACCTTATTGTATGATGACTTATTAAAGTTCAAATAGACTTCTTGACAGAATAATGGTGGTCTGGGAAAATACACAAGTTCTGCTCGTCTTAAGGACCTTTACCGCTGTATCCCGCAGATCCCACTGCCAACTACCACCAAAAAACTAATACAGTACCAAGTCTTCCGGTCCATTCTACCAAAGATCCACTGTCTGTGAATAATTTACATTTAGGTCTTCCAAATGATTCCTGTCCTTAAAATTTAGACCAAAATCTCTCACCTCTCCCACGTCAGAACCTGCCCATTTCGTCCGTCTTGATTTTTGTAACAGATTCTCAGACAATTTTAAAAATAGTGTTCGAGATATCAGCAGTTTTCAGTTATTAGGCTTTTGTGATACTGCGGGTGCGTTCTTGTCCTTATATAGGTACAGTTAGACGCAAGAATAACCTTTGCAAGTAACTACAACTCTTTTCTAAAATAAATACGGATTTCTTATGATGTAAACTGTGTTCGGCAGGCGCCATATTTAGCGGGTCTTTGTCCCCAAAGCACGTCGCTTGCTCAGGTTGCGGACTGCAGATATTCAGTTTAGCTCTCAGTACGAGTATCTGCGTTAAGAGCGATGGAAAACGGACAAAGGACAATCCTCTGATTTGGGGGTGTAAAGATAGTAATATCTCATAGTAATAACTTGAAATGTCTTAAATTGTTACTTACTATCTTAAAATTAGGGTATAATTCGTTATGACACAAATCAAGGAGAAGTTAAGCCAGATGATAATATTAAAAATGGCCTTGCAAAAATGAGGTATGAGAATGTGAAATGGATTGAAGTGGTTTAGGATTGTGTCCATTATCATATCCTTGTAACAAAGGTAATGAACTTTCAGGATCAATAAAATTGAAGGAAAATCTTGAATAGATGAAAGAATACTGACTCTCCATTATGGGCTCTTTTGTGCGTAATTAGTTGATTATTAAGTCGAAAGCTATATATAGTCCAAATCTGCCTAGTCTTAAAATCAATTTCGGTGTGGTTGTAGATACAAAATGTTTGCGAGCTTTGTTCAGCATTTGGAGCTTTAAAATTTAACTAAGTATTATTTAAAAGCTCAGTTCGTGCCTCGCGGAAAACACACTGCCTCTATATTTATATCTTTATATCTTCACTGAGTGTTTTTAAACTATAACTTTAGCAAGAAACAATGTATGCTTCCTGAGGATGATCGTGTGATCGAAACATGTAGGATCGTTTTAAATGTTTTAATATGAATTTTAGATAATTAAATGAATATATGTGCATTTGTTGGTGTATTAATTAAATAAATACATTGCCTCTATATTGCAAATATTTCCACAGTTCAGTTATTGTTCTTAATGGATATATTAATTGTTTGCCCTGCGACTCTCGCAGAAGAGGTAATTATTCTACATACACAACTTGCGCAACCGCAGATATTTTCAAGAGCAGGCGATAAAATTTTTTTAGCTCTGTGCGTTATAGACTTAATATGCCAGTTATTCACAGAGACTGTTCGCTTAATGCAAAAAAATCCTTTAAATTGTATATTCAAATTCGCCTGAAACGCGTCTCCCAAACTATCACGCACAAGAAAAACGAAGACACAGACGTAAGGAACTGAAAAGAAGAATAATAAGAGGAAGAGGTGACAGGAACAGTAACAAGAGAAGTGCGACGCCTGCAAGTCGCGTCATCTCTGTCTTTGTTGACATGGTAACCCCTTCAGTTTCCAGCGCTCGCACCTCAAATTGCATTAGCTTTAGCATTACATGGAGAATTGAAGACGTACTCAGACGTGAAGGAGCTAGAAGCAAGACGAATTTAGTAGCAGACCATGTACTGAATGACGGAGAGGAACTCACATCTGTAAACAGCTTCCTTTGTGCGTGTGTACGCAGCTCGACCGCTGGCAATTCACCGACTGCTTTGGCGGTACGGTATCAAAACAAATGAGATCAAATCAAATCAGATCAAATCAAATTCCTCCGGTAAGTACTTAGTTTATTTAATAACATTTCGTCGCTTACGGGAAAAAATGAAATAAATTTATTACCATTTCTAATTTGTAATAAATGATACGTAGGGTGAAGAACTGTATGAAATACAGCCATTAAGCTAACTGTTGCTTACGTAGTCAACAATCACTTTGCTTTTTCAGGAATCAGAAGGTAAGTAACAGTGCTTAAAATAGCCTAACACCGCGTCCTTCCCAGGGATAATTTAATTAATTTCACAGCACACTTAACCCGAACATTGTCTCGTTCATTGTACTTTTGTTTTCCATTAGCGCCTAAGTTACCCCAAGAGTTTAGCTTCAGTATTAACGACTAAGTTTGTATACGTTTATTGTTACTTTTGTGCGTGCTACCTTTCTTACCTATCACATCAGCTCTAATTTGTTTATCGTCTAACATATTAATAATTGCTCAAGAAGGATTCTGCACACACCGGCTAAATTGCTCGGTATATGAAATGGAATTTCACATTACGGATTTAGTTTTGAACACAGCAATTTTAGGCGTGGGTGCAATATTACGTGAAGCCACTATCCGTGTCTCCATCTGTCGATCTGTTTGTCCGTCTGTCCCTCCGTTTGCATAGAATGACTCGCCTTCCGCTGGACGGATTTTCATTAAGTTATATATTGAGGTGGGGGGGGGAGGTTCTGCATTCTGTCGGTAAATTAAAAGTTTGGTTAGAAACCGCAAGAATATCAGACACTTTACATGACGACCTACGCACACTCAATTCTGCGGTGGTCACTAATATTACCATGGTCGCTGTCTTTAGTAATGATGATGATAATAATAATAATAAGGCATATAGTATCAGTTATAATTGATACCAGCTGCCTTATTTCTTCAGACAAATTTTATAGTGCGTGAATAAGGAAAATTAAACATGTGCAATCATATCATAATATTAAATATTTAATATTTACTAATTTGTCTAAGATTATACAGTTTAGTGTACAGCGCACTGTTTTAATCTTTATCCTACCAAGGCGGGAATATAAATTTTAGCGCATGGTTTATGAAAAACTACAGTTTTATTCGAATAGAAAAAGTTAAAATTAGAAATTAACAGTATTTTGAGGAAAATAAAACGTAGATAATGCAATGTGCCTCTAAGATATTGTAAATTTCTTTGTTTCTTAAATACACACAGTTAATTCCTATGGATATTTTCCTACGTGCGTTCGCTCTTGTCTACGCAGGTAATTCAAATGTTAATTCAGTAGTTACCAACTAAGTCGACGGCTGAAGATTTGAGTTTATCCATCATTGATAAATTTAATTAAATTAGAAATAGACAGATAAATGTTGCAAGAAATACCATCACAGGCCTCAGAAATAATAATAATAATAATAAAACATGCATGCTTAATTACAAACAATAAAAAAGTGACCAGAGTGGATTCGTTTGTATTATCATCTCAATAGTGTCTACGATGCAAGTTCCTAAAGCTTTAGTAACTCGTTTGTTTCCATTCTTCTTAGTTATAATAGAGTATGATGACTTCAAAATGGGCCCCTCAGTTTTAAATTTTCTGACAAAATTTAATCCATCATCACACCGATATCATCCTCATCACACAGCTTCCAATATAACCTTAGATTCGGTGACAAAATACTCGAAAGAAAATTATTTTCCTTCTAAGAGTTGATGTTTTCAGTACGGTATGTACAGTCTTCATGGTAACAACGCCATGAATTCTTATGTCTCAGGCGGACAGTCGCCGAACTCTCACCCCGGACGTCCTTGTTCTTTTTACCGGAACCCACATGTGGTTTGTGGTAAACGAAGTTGCACCGGGACGGGGTTTTTCTTTCGCTCTTCTCCAGTCAGTATCATTTCACTAATGTTTTATGATCATCTTCACATTAATACTATTCTCTTCGGAAGAACAAGCGGATGAAGAAATGCTGCTGTAGATGTCGGGGATTTCTGGGTTGGAAAGTACCTTCACGTTTCACTTCAAATATTAACCAACAAATGCACCTATATAACTTTCACTTAAAACACTTTAAAACACATAAAACTACTCCGACATGTTTCGATCTTTTCAGATCATCATCAGGGAGTTTCGTCATGCGTCGTATGCTACGTAGTAGCATACGACGCACACCTAGCCAACTACACACTCTACAGCAGATTCCTACGCAACATGATATGCTGCCACAACACCTTATTTACAAAAAAAAAAACGAACCAAATCGTGAATATGTAATAACTTTAGCGAGGAACGACGAAACTCCCTGATGATGATTTGAAAAGATCGAAACATGTCGGAATAGTTTTACGTGTTTTAAAGTGTTTTAAGCGAAAGTTATGTAGGTGCATTTGTTGGTTAATATTTGAAGTGATTTTAGGAAATGCACGGTGCAACGATGAGATTCATACCTTCACGTTGTATTTTTGCATGTAATCTTGACAGTATACACCGGCGCAGTGTAAAGTAAGTACGAAAATAAGACCACATTCATAAATGATGTAGACTCTGAAGACAGGGGCGATGAATTCCTTCGAAACATCGATAGTTATCGATAAGATTTCACGGCGCCATACTTGAAACTTACCCCTTACCGTGCTCCATTTCCTGCAGGGTCGGAAATGTTCCCTGCTCTCTACTTATTTCGCCTTACGTTCCGGAGCATAAACTGTAGTCTAAGATTGTCTCTGTCTCTACTCGCTCTGAGATAATTTGAATTACATCCAGTTAGGCAGTCTGTGTGAGTTACATCAGCCGCAGTGCTATGGGACCATCCACAGGCTAAGACGTACATATTTTAATGAAGTTTAGTTTATCCTACACGGCGTTCTGTAAACTTAGTTTGTAGCCAGGTTTGTAGACAGTAGTCTTGAATGGTTCAGTTAGCGAACAGAAATGAAGGCTTAGAGCAAGACTGCGTGGTAAATACATAAGCCGGGACTTGATTTTTCCAGCGTTCTCTAATGCCAGCAAATTCTCACTCAGCTGAATGAGTGTTCTTAATTCTGACGTGCTATGAAACAAGAATTTGCTCTTTTAAGTGAATGGTACGTAATGTCACGTTCTGGGGAAACAATGTTTCTTACCCAAAATAAACTTGTTATGCTGGAAAGTTTTTTTTCCCCCCCCTTACAAAATGTGTAGGTGGGACAGGTCAGTTAGAATTTTGACTGGGGTTCGGACTGGGCAGTCGGTGACGTGGGTTTTGATCCCGGTGATTGCAGATATTCTTCTTTTCTAAACTGCCTATATTTTGACTTTGGGGCCCACCGAACACAGTGAGTGTCCAGTGTTTCGCTAGGGATAAAAGGCCTTGTTTGCAAACTGTATAGTCACCCTATTTAGAGTTAAGGTTTAGTGGGCATGACAATGTGCCTCCATTTCCGTATAACGTTTGCTTTGCATTACTTAATTAGGCATAAAGAAATTTCCTTTCTTTAAAATCAACCTAGAATGACATATAAGCCTAAATGTTTAACTTTTTACAAAATAAGCACCCTGCATTACGAACGCCGCCCAGTGAATATTGTTTGGAAAAAAAATCTAAGTTCGTTGTGAGAATCATATCTAACACATAAAAACTGCTTCGGCAAATGAGAGAGAATCTTAATGTTAAACCAAGTGGCTCACATTGTTACCGCTGAGCTTTAAATTTAAAGAGGTGTTAAATTATGAAAGAGGTTTCGTCTTGTTTCAAAGTTCACAAATGATTTCACGAAACAAATTAATTTTTAGAACCGACACTTATTCAGCTGGCCAAGCCTTTCAAAGAAACCGAGTTTATAGTTTTGCTCAAAAGAACCAGCCTCTATATCCTACTGTAAGCACGATGAATAATTCCACATTTTAATAATTTAATTTAGTGTTTTAAAATTCATGTTTGCATAATTCTGTCGTCCGCTCTCTGTGTCGTGGGTTTATAACCTTGAATCTTTCAGACCAAAATATAGTCTGAATATATAGCTTATCTCACCGATGTAATCGTGACGTATTTTTCAAGAAAATATTCTGGCATTATCTGGAGAGACTAAGAAAACTAAGATAAATTACAGTTAAGAAATTCATCATGAGGCCAAGATTCCAATCGGAAACTTTCGAATATGTAAACAAAGTGTTACAGCGGTCTATATTTACTGAGTATTTTGGTTGCATATCAAAAACTTCCCTGTTGTCACGTGTTTCTTCAAAATGTAAACCGAGTATTGCGTCGTGTCACGCAGCATCCTGAATCAAATAGCGTAACAACAAAATATGTGCAGTGCTATGCAACGTGACAGCAACATATGTGCAGTGCTATGCAACGTGACAACAAAATACGTATGTATGTGCAGTGCTAACCAACGTGACAGCAACATATGTGCAGTGCTATGCGACGTGACAGTAACATGTGCAGTGCTAAGCAACGTGACAGCAACATATGTGCAGTGCTATGCAACGTGACAGTAACATATGTGCAGTGCTATGCAACGTAACAGCAACATATGTGCAGTGCTAACCAACGTGGTAGTAACATATGTGCAGTGCTAAGCAACATGACAGTAACATACGTGCAGTGCTATGCAACGTGACAGTAACATATGTGCAGTGCTAAGCAACGTGACAGCAACATATGTGAATTGCTATGCAACGTGACAGTAACATATGTTTAGTGCTGAGTAACGTGACAGCAACATATATGCAGTGATATGCAACGTAACAGCAACATATGTGCAGTGCTAAGCAACGTGACAGCAACATATGTGAATTGCTATGCAACGTGACAGTAACATATGTTTAGTGCTGAGTAACGTGACAGCAACATATATGCAGTGATATGCAACGTGACAGCAACATATATGCAGTGCTATGCAACGTGACAGTAACATATGTGCAGTGCTATGCAACGTGACAGTAACATATGTGCAGTGCTAAGCAACATGACAGCAACATATGTGCAGTGCTATGCTACGTGACAGTCGTAAAAGAAACAGCATGAATAAAGGCTGACTGTACAGACTGCTCTACTGCATTGTCTAGTTTATATTTCATTTTTCGACTCAAGAAAAAGAAAAAGAAACACTCTAATTATTGTAAGGAACTTATTAAAAATGTTGAAGTTTATGACTTTGAAATTTCCCAAACAGAAAGTAAATATGTAATGTTTACAAACGCAGTACATTTCTCACAACGAACATAGTGCATCTCCATTACAGACACCAATGTCTAATGTCGCTTAGGGAAACCATGACGACAAACATGTAAAAACTGTAAGTACACTCTGGGTCAAAAGGAAGGGGTTTAAAACGTGTTGTACAGTACATATAGTAACCATTGCGCTTTAAATGGTTAATTCTGGGCTGTCCGAAAATTAGTGTTCAGGATCTTTCCGGACTGCATTTGAAAACTTCGCCTCATACTGAAGATGGTTGATATGGGACATCACGGTAAATAATGAGAGATTATTTCAACTTGGCAATAGCAGAAACGTGACAACATATGAGATAGAGGTTTATCTGTCGGATCAAGTTATGCTTGTAGCTTGTAAATTGTTGATACGCTACTGAAGTGAGATTGGCTGCACCAGAAAAGAACGTTGCTGGTTGTGAGAGAACTAACGGCCGGCCTATAGGGCTGTTGGCGCTGATGTTGCGTGTTAGGGATGAGAGTGTGCCTGTGAATGTGATTCTGTGTGTGTGCGCGCGCGCTTGTCGGCTTTTTGTAATTCTGCGTTAATCTGCATCACGAGCACAGGCTTCCACTTGGCCAAGCATAAAACGGGACACAGATTAAATCCAATTCCCCACGTTTGAAAATGGAAAATAATTTTACATCAGTAGCAAGCCGTGGCTGGATGGCTGGATGGTTGGTGTACTGGAGGCTCCAGGCTGGAAGTCTTCTCCAGCTTGATGCTGGAACATCGCAGCAATTCCCATTCTCCTCTCGCGGAACATGAAGAGAAAAAGAGAGAAGGTTAGGCTAGAATGGAAAAGAATTGAAGAGAAACAAAGCGCTGGGTGCAGCGAGAGCCATCTATTAATGAATAGACCGTCTGTGATGGAAATCTTAGTTTCGGTTAGTACGTACACTGCAAGTAGATTTTGTCGGAGAGACAGAAAATATGAAGTGTCGCGTTATGAAAATGTTATTTCTGATGAGCGTAAAAGTAGATCTGTTTGTAGAAGGTAAACTAGTTTTGTTAGATTTTACTCTAAAGTAGAGAGTACAGGATTTTCAGTACTCTGATAAAAGAGCAATTATTTATAGGGTTTTCACGAAAGTAATTTTCAAAAAAGTTTCGTAATTAATCAGTGACTCTTTGTAAAATTTACATAAGAAAAGAGGTCTTCTTCATAAGGTGTAGTGGGAATTAACCATCATTTCGAAGAGAAATTGCTGTCATTGAATTTGCAAATTGGCACAGCTGTGCAGCAATCCCAGTATTTCATATAATAATTATTATTCTTTACTGAAATTGGGTTGTTACCCGGTGGCAGTGGTTATTTTACATGTAAACAAAACATGGAATTGGTTACTACTAAATTTAAGTCGGGAGGGCTACATGAGAAGCATGTAGTGACAACTTGGAATCTTGGGAACCATCTCAGCATTTGCTTTTAGGCACAGGGAAACCAAGAAAAACCATCGCTTCGGAAATATTAATTAATGTATTTGTCGTTCTGGAACTGGGATTTTAGAAATATTAGTACGCTGTATGAACACAAAAGCGATTTTTTTAAGACTACAATCTGTGAACCGACAGAAAATATCGTCTCCTTCCTTCAATAAAACACACCGGATATGTCGCAATAATTAGTTTGCAGTTTTTATGTCATAGTATAATAACTGCTATATTACAAAACCTAAATAAAGCCCATAAAGCCCATTTGGTGGGCTAAATATTAAGTAATTGAATTTCAGAGCAGATGGCGTACTGTGTGTTCGGAAGATTAAGGTACTGTGTTCATGAAATGTTTAAAGTAAAAATGTAATGTTTAAAGTAAAAAAGGCCAACATATGCATCATATTTTAACACAAAAATAACTTTCGTTTTCTCACACACCCTACATTCAATATGCTGTTTATTATTCTCATAACAATCAGCAATTACTTTCTTATCAAAATTTAACAGGTGATAAACAATTGATCTTTGAAGTGGAGCTGTTGTGGTTTCTGCGAAGTAATAATTGTAGGAATTTGACATTCAGAGGACCGTGCATCGTGATATATTCTTAAAATAAAACCAACTAGATGTAGGAATATCTCAAATTTATTTTTGGAATAGGACTGTTCATGTTTCGGACAGTTCCTCTGTCCATTATTAGGAGTCTAGCACTGTACACACAGCAATGGGTATATGTCATACAGGTTATGCTGACTGCTTGCTAGCAAACAGTCAGCATAACCTGTATGTATTGTTGTGTGTACAGTGCTAGACTCCTGATGATGGACAGAGAAACTGTCCGAAACATGTAGAGTTTTATTACAAAAATAAATTTGAGAAATTATTGCATCTCACTGGTTATATTATAAAAATAATAATTGTACGTATAAGCAGGCCTGTTACTGAGACGAACCTCAGTTCGCGTAAGGCTGATTACATAAACAGATGCGGATTTCTACATGTAGAAAATTGGCAGTAATTGTAAAGCATTAAAACATTTTTTTTTATTTTGTTTTAGCGAAGTAGTAAAAATTTTGCTTTTATTTCGAAGGTGATGTGCAACACCATGGAAGTATCCCTAATAGGTCTAAATTTTCAGTGTAACTACTAACACATCTAACCTGCTTGTTAAACATTTCTTCTAAGTACTTTTCTAAACGGAATTACTGTATACGATATCAATATCAGTAGCCACATATAAAAATACAGGTTTTATTTTTTTTTAATCATAAAAAAATACTAAAATATTTAGGGTCAGTTCAGGGCACTTATATCTGATATGTTGTTACAGAAAGGAAGTAAAGAAAACTTAGGAAAATTGCATGTTACAAATAGTTGTTACTTCTGCGAGGATCCTGAACTCTGTAATTACGACTATTTATGAAGCGCACTCGCAAAATTGAGAAGAGCGACAATTAGCCTCGCTATATCTGTCCGTCTGTCCGTCTGTCCGCATGGAACAATTGGGGAGACTTTTATTAAATTTGATATTTGAGAATTTTTCGAAAAAAGATTGAGAAAATTCAAGATTTATTGAAATCGGACAAAAATAAAGGGTACTTTCCAGGAAGACCAATATATATTTTTTATCATATCTCATTCATTTCTACTTCGAACGAAAAATGTTTCAGACAAAAGATGTAGAGAAAATCGAAACACAAACTTTGTGTTTCGAAAACATTTTGTAGACAACTTGCCTTTTATGAGATAACGTGGAAAAATATTGTTGAAGGGGCGGACGACAGATGACAGTATGGTGCACGAGGATTGCATGCTGGATACCTAAGGCTACAAATACACACACTCAGGATGTGTAATACTTATTGCTCTTCCACTGCAACAATGGTTGCACGAACGCGACTTAATGTTACGTTATGGAAACATTGCCTCTATTTTTAACAGTTTAGGGCCACACGGTTCAACCATAAAACTACTGCACTTGGCCCACAAAATGAATTTCTGTACATTATGATTATTGCAATAAACAGCGATTGCTTTCCAAACAACATTTAGGTCTGCTTTCCCGCTACAGTGGGACCGCAATGGCACAATGTACAGTGTGCTGTGCTACAAATCGGAAGGTCGCTGGTTCGATCCCAGCTGGTGTCAGTGGAATTTTTCATTGGCGTAAAATCCTTCCGATCGCACTATGGCCCTGGGATCGACTCAGCCTCTAACAGAAATAAGTGCCAGGAGAATTTCTTGGGGGTAAAGGCGGCCGGTGCGTAAGGCTGACAATCTTACCACCATCCTGTGCCGTTTTCATGAAATCTGGGAACCTTAACTTCCTGGAACTCTCTGGGCCCCTCCAGGCCTGTAACGGGACTGTTTTTTAACGCTACAATAAAGATGTGTTCTCAGTGTTGTAGGACCTACACTTCTTATGTGTTATTTAGATAAACTTCTGGCTTCGACTGTTAATGAATGGCAATATTAAGGTTACAAGTGAAGGCGTTCCAAGAGGGCAGTGTTAGCAGATGGACGGGTCTCTCACGACTCGATGCAGTCAGGCGACTACAGTTCCTAACACCCCACAGAGCGCATTACAACACCTCTCTATTCTGCTGTAGGAGATTTGGGTGCAGCTTCATTCCTCTGTGCTCCTTTTGTTGATATCCTATTCTTTATTTTTCGTATATTTCCAGTCGGCACTGTCATCTCGATGCGAGAGACGGACAGGTGCACGAGTTAAATAAAAATGGGAGTGAGGATGGGCTGTGCAGTACTGTGCAGCTTGCGTTCAAGCATGACTGGCATATCGCATCTTCTTTCTGATTTAAAACATAGTGTTGAGACAGGCTTCGCCTGTTTTTGTAATAGTCTACATGTTTTCTAGACACTTTATACACGCATAGTGTTTTGTGAGGCTCTTACAGTCGACAGTGATCATTTTGCTGAACAATACTAGTAAGTTGGTCTTCAAAGTGGAGACGAGCTGTGTTCTGTGTGATGTAGAAACTCAGTATTGATACCTTACTTAGATCAATTTCAGGCTACAAGCAATTATTAATTCAAAACAAAACGTAGATATGGCTAATCTTAGTAATTAACCAACTTAATGCACTTGTTTTATAATAAGTTTATTATAATAAAAGAATTTGTGCATTAATTTGGTTAATTACTAAGATTATACTGAGATGCACGGTCAGCAAAACATAAAAAAAAACGGATATGGCTTTCAGTCGGAGGTTCGTGGTCGAGTGATTGGCAATCCTGCGTTCTATGCGGGACATCGCGTTTCAGAAGACCGGATATCCTGAACGAGATTTCGTGATTTTCCTCTGAGGCTCCAAACGATTGTCGACCAAGTGCCTTAAATTAGACTATGCCGCTTCTAGTCACTAATCATTCTATCATTTTGCTATAATTATTCAGAGCTGCAGATAGTGTCACTCAAGTAAACCAGAAATAAATAAACCATAAATTTAAGTTACAGACATATTTGATTTTGTTTTTCTGAACATATTTCGAGGTGCGTAATTACGAGTTGTAGAAAATTTCTCACAATTATTTCATTTGATCACTACATCGGATTTCGGTCCTGACGAAGGTTATACTTTATATCTCAGAAATTATGAACATGTGGTTTTTGTCAGACACTGCAATTTTAATTAAAATGAGTCTCGTCCAGTAATAGAGAAACAAACAACGAAGTGTGCATTATATACGAGTCCTTTACAAAATAAATGTAAATTTCTCAAAATGGCATAACTGAGGAACCTACACGGGTTGTGATCATGTTCGGGGAGTTCGTCGCCGAAGGATAATAATTTGTTATAGTGCTGAAAACAAATGGGTGCCACTAATTTGCAGATGATCGCGATGGGGAGCAGTGTGATATAGTGCCTGTAGAACGGGACACTGACTGCTGTTGACAGTGGCAAGGATATCTTGGGAAAGCAGTGAATGAAGCTTAAACTCTCTTCATTACAGGGAAAAATAAAGAAATATATATACCGTAAACTTGTTTTCTGAATGGCTCCCTTACGTTTATGATCAGGCACTGCGTAATGCGTCGTACTGTAATAACACACGTTAAAAACTGAAAAGGTATTAGTCCTAGTAATGTTTGGTGAAAATTACACATTACCAAACAATTTTTTTAAATATATATTTCCAATCAGATCTTTCCACGTTATATGAACATGCAGTTGAAGAAGTGTCGTTATACATGAATTATTTTAGCCATATGCTCCATCCGGTTTAACAGTCAATAAATCTGCTTTCCTCCACATAGCGCATTTTGCTCGGAATATATAGCAGTTATTTCCCCAAAGAGCATTAAACAATTAGCCTTTGAAACGGGGACGTGGTCTGTTTACTGTGTAGCAGCAACTGCATTTTTATGTTTTATTTAGACAAATTTCATTTTTCAAGTTTTAAGTGGACATTCCAACATTCGTGGCTCTAACAATGTACGGGCCTTGGGCCGCTCTTGACTTCCCGTAGCTCAATATCCTTTTGGTTTGTTGGAGGGAGAATGGATATGATCGCCGTGCTGTGTGACGCGATTGTCCGCGGTGAAGAAAACGTATTCTCTGGAATGGATGATGGAACAGGAGGTGTGAGATACATACTTTGCACTAGATCTGGCTGAGAAACATCTCCTCATTCAAACAGATAGGTAACACTCCAGTACGTTTAGTTTCGCCATAGGGCTTTGTGTCGTTTTCTCCTCTTACAGATCTACACAGAGTGTAGGCTGAAATCTTACTTCCGTTTGAGTACATTTACTCATTTAATGGAGGTATAGATTCTTACAGTTGGAATTCCACTTACATTTCTGCGCGTTTTAATCTGAAATAATTTCATGCCATTTTTTCCTAAGAAAATTTGTTTGTTTTTCTAACTCATACAGTAAGCAAATTCCTTCTTGAGAAACTTATAGTCGCCCACGAAATTATCTGCTATTTATGGAACCCACATTAATATTACCCAAACTGAAGATCCCGCTTCAGGCACTCTTCCTAAGTTAGCTGCATCCAGTCTGCACTCTCACAAGTTATAAGCTGAATGTCTGCTTCAACACTGTCGTCACAACTACGCATGGAAATCCCATGCTATGTCCACAGTCCCGGTTTTCCGAATGGACTATGTAAACATTTTAATCGGGCTGCATAATCCGTCAGCTTCTTTCGTCTTGATTTCGTGACAATTATTATTATTATTATTATTAGTAGTAGTAGTAGTAGTAGTAGTAGTAGTAGTAGTAATGACACAAACTGCCGTCCATTATTCCATCTTCTATAGACGGCGTGCTTTTAATCCACTTCAAAGTCTGCAGCTTGTTAAGGTTGTAAGATCTGAAGTTCAGACAAATACAAACATACAAAATGCCACATTATTCGTCACACGCCAGTGCTCTGGTCTGATAGATTGGTATCAGTAATTTACGGTTTTCGTCCGACATGCTCAATGTGTCACAAGCATGCTTACCTTTACAAGAAATTTCATAAATCATATTGAAATTTGCCAGTTGTGCAGATTTCAAATTCAGGTGTAATCAATTTCAGATGTTCCTTTTTTATTTTCATTTTATGTCAATTTAAGTTGCCATTTAATCTTTATGGGTTTAAACATAAAGCTACACTGCAATGTATCGCAATAAATTAGGGCTAGAAGGGCTGGATTGCATTCAAAAGACTCAAAACTGGGACGGGGTTTGGGCTGTTATAAGCACGGCAATGAATCTTCTGGTGTCATAAAAGATGGAAACTTCTTGGTTATTCCAGCTACTGACTTTTTCCCAGGAAGAACCTTACCCCAGGGAATTATTTATTTTGTGAATTAGCATATAATTATACCAACAACAAGGAATAATTTTTTTCTACTTACAGAAAAAGAATTGAACCAAGAAAATGGGATGATTCTTATTTTACTAAAGAATGTTTTGGACAAACAAAACAAATTATTATAATAAAACCAACCATATGCACTAATTTCTCAAATTTATTTTTGGGATAGAACTCTACATTTTTCGGACAGTTTCTCTGTGCATCGTCAGGAGTCTAGCACTGTATACACAGCCATAGGTTTATGTCATACAGGTTTTGCTGTGTGTCAGTGTTAGACGCCTGATGATGGACAGAGAACCTGTCCGAAACATGTAGAGTTCTATTCCAAAAATAAATTTTAGGTATTAATGCATCGCGTTGGTTTTATTGTAAGAATATATCACGATGCGCGGTCATCTGAATGTCAAAATCAGACCACACTCAACAATAAGCAACAAAGGCGCAGTATAAGTATGTAACCTATATACACGGGCTGTCATACTTTGTCATGTGTAATGTCTTAATTCCTTACTCATATATTCAAGAGGACTGAAACAATGTACTGAAAATTGGAGTCCACCTCTTTGTCAGACGCATTTCCTGCGATTGTACACAGTTAAGTGTAATTTTGCATTAATTCTTCATACAAATATATTGTCTTTCCCAAATTAAGAGTCTGCATATCAAATTAGTTAGCGAGCAGTGTACTTAAAACCCCGACAGACTGTAAACGAAAATTCAATTTAGGTGTTCATAATGACTAATGTGTGCAATCCATTCTTGCAAAGGCACTCACGTGCAAAAAGTCAGAAACTGTTTTTAATATTTTGACGTAATTCATTGACGTCGATATGCATTCATTGTTGATACAGATGTATTCTTTCAAAAACAAATAGATTTTCCAAAGCATATCGTATCTGTGCCTGTGCTATTGTTCAACCAGAATTCAATTAAATTAGCTAGCGAATAATACAGTTAAAACCTGATGGACTATAAGCAAAATTAGTGACAAAACTCGGTTCATGTATTTATGGTGACCACCATTGTTACAGAGCTATGTACTCTGCAAGGACTCGTGTATTAGTATAGTAGTTCTTTGTTAAAAATTAGCTATGTCGAAAATAAAAATGTTTCTCCTAATGAGACATATTTTTATTTGGCCTAATGCAGAATTTTCTTAATTCTACGAGCTGTTTTGAAAAACTGGGAAGAGTTTAATTTTCACTCCACACAAATTAGACCTCGTATTTAACCTATTAAATGCACTTTAGATTGATTAATGTCAAACTCTGGGCGCTAATTTTGGTAGGCAACTTTCAGCAGTTTCAGAGCCACACTACATGGTAAGCAAACAATCTACACAGACGGAAACGACTTACCAATTTTACATTCAGTCTGTACGTGCATTCTGCACAAAGAAATAAACTACTTCAGAAAGCCGCTGCCTTGGGTCGATAAATTTATCAATGTCAAAATCCAATGCGTCGATATTTTGACTTTTTCGGTAAAACGTGAGAAATTCTGTATTCCCAACGTACACAGTATTTACTAGACCATATAAACCTGTGCGAATTGAACCTCATATCCTGAGATTAGAGCAAATTATACCGAAAAATCCGATTCCCACCTTACAAAAACACTGCATTTTACCAGAAAGTTCATTCAGTTAATGCCGTTAAAAGAAATAATAGTAATTACTATTAATCTTAGTCACATAAATTTCACAAGTACGCAGGGCTGGTAAAAGGCAATGCTCGTGTACGTCACAGTAGATGGTACGATTAATAACCACGGTGATTCATGAGTTTAGATAATAATACTCATAATTAAGCATTACGCCAATCCCAGTTGCCGCGTGGTCTAAGACGTGGTTCTGCGGCCACTTGCTTGCTGGGATCATGGGTTGGAATCCCGTCGGAGGCATGGATGTCTGTCTGTTGTGAGTGTTGTGAGTTGTTAGGTAGAGGTCTCTGCGTCGGGCTGATGACTCGTCCAGAATAGTCCTACCGAGTTTGGTGTGTCTGAGTGTGATCATGAATCCTCGATAATGAAGAGGCCTTGGCCTACTGGGGATGTTACGTCAGGGTAAAAAGACATTAAACATTGCAACACAGCAACTTCTTGCCCACACATAACAGAGTGTGAAATTTAAATTTGGACAAAATTTCAGTACTTTTCGCTCTTTCTTCTCTGGTTTGAAATATTTCTTTCGTAACGTAGTGTAGCTGAAGGTTAAGACATCGGCGGTGCTGTAGGTATGTGTAATTGCCACTGGCAGACAGAGCCTTACATACGTGTGTTAAACGTTTTGTGTTTGACATGGGATGATATTTACAAGGAGCAGTAACGCCTCTTTCTGGCACTCCTTCGAAATGCTATAGAATTCCATCTGGAGTACGTTACCAAGCAACCGTAAGATGGTTGCCAACTGTCTACAAGACTAAAGGCACAGTACAAACAGGAATATAATTTTACATAATGTGATAGTAGGTACTAATGTATCTCACACTGATATAGGCCTAAATTTCACCACTGTCAGGGCTGTATCTACTCGTGCTTAAAAGACTTCACAAAAACAAATGTACTTTAAAATCTTTATCGTTGCACCATGCATTTCGTAGTTTATTTAAGTAACACACCAACAAATGCACATATATAGTCTTTTAATGATCTAAAATTTACATTAAAACACTTAAAACGCTCCTACATGTTTCGATCATGAATCATCCTCAGGGAGCATACTTTGTTCCTTGCTAAAGTTACAGTTTAAAACATTCGGAGATTTACTTCGTTATAATTAATTTGGTGCTGTGGCAGCAGGCTGCCACAGCACCA
>Ga0123355_10006385_pt1 | contig 17453 bp, 11 predicted proteins | sample TergutEmb28metaG_3_FD_89872 | JGI IMG/M metagenome (GOLD analysis project Ga0123355, IMG submission 89872) | Embiratermes neotenicus P1 segment gut microbial communities from Petit-Saut dam, French Guiana - Emb289 P1 | ecosystem: Host-associated > Arthropoda: Insects > Digestive system > Gut ...
AAGTTTTATAAAATAGTAAAAAGCACACTATAAAAGGGCAAAAACTCACCAAAGGCTGAGATGAACAGCTACCCAATTGGATGAAGGAGAATGGAAAGTAGAATGAAAAACTGACCATCTTTAAACTATTATACTGAAAATATATTATACAGTACACTTTATACTATTGAACTGAAAATATGTACACAACGTTTTTACTACTCTTCTTCCAAATTTTCAAAGTTTATTCAAGGTAATTCTCCTCTTCATCAGTAGCTGGCCTCTGTCTCTTTGCTAAAGGAGAAGTAAAAAATCTGTCCAAATTTGATTGAACTTCTCTTAAGCTCCTGGAATGACCCGACCGTTCATGTTTGCTGCTGTATGTTAGCGCGCGCATCCACTAAAACATTCGTTAGCCGAATCCATATTCGTTAGCCCAGTCCGAAAAACAGCGAAAAAAATTTTCGTTAGCCGAAAAATTCGTAGGTAGGGTCACTCGTTAGCCAAGGTATCACTGTGTTTACTTTCCCAGTAACGCAGTGCATTTGAAAGACGGCAGAGTGTCGGATATTAACGTCACCAACAACCGCCAAGAATTACTGCTTCGAGTTATGCTTGACTTTCATTTTGGTTGGCCCTTTGTGAAAGAGTCACTGGTAATACCTAACAGGATGTTATTTTTAATAAAATATGCTTAACCCGCCAAAGAAAAGTATTACACTGAATAGTATTTTACGATTCAGTTCGTACCGCGCAATAAACGCATTCCGTCTGTTATAAAAACAAATCAGTTAATGATGTATGGGGAATAATCGGTGTTTATTCTGAGAAGTCCATATAAAACACAGAAATGCACTCTGTAGGCAGATTATAGAATTTTTTAATGTCAAAACTTGTTGTAGTACATAAGGAACTACTAGGCCCTCAATGGTTGACACAGAAATAACAAAGTCAGTGGAGTGCCAATGTGTTTTATGTTAGTTTCGATTTAAAAAACAAAGTTGTGTCACTCAAGAATCTACCACTTTTTCTGAAACACTTTAATATGTATGAGCGTGATCACATAAAGGAGGAATATGATGGGTTGGGTATGTAGCATGAGTGATAGGGAGAAATTTACGTGCATAAACGAATGACTTGGAGAATTAGTCATAACTAAAGGTAAAGTTGTTTGTATACAAGCTATGAAGACGTATCGGAAAAAGAAAGTATAGCTCCGTTCATTCTTAGCCTCATGGAGGTGAGTGGTTAGCTTCAAGCCCTGGCAGCTTCACCCTCGGGTCGCTCATAAAACGAGGCTGGGTGGTCCCCAGAGGGGGTGGAGACGTTCTTAGGAAAGAAAAATCTCTTGTCTCTACCGGGAATCGGACCACGCTTCCACGGCTGTTTAGCCTGTAACATAGTTATTGTACCGACTATTGCCATTAGTCATAGGTAGGAGGATAATATTAAAATGGATCGTATAAAATTGCGTTGGGGGGTCTGACCCGGGGACTAGCGATAAGCTGGCTGTGAAGTGATGCAGTCATGAGATTCCTTAAAAGGCAGAATCCCTCAGTGAATATTAGCTGCACAAGATGGATTGCTCAGCGCAATTAGTTGGTCGCACATCCTTCCCTGTTCACCAATTTTCTTACCTGTACAAGCTACACACTACGTCGTTAAGTAAGACATGTATGAATAATACCAAAATGTGCATAATAGAAAACCTGTCTTGCTTAGGCGCGTTCACAAATCTTCGAAAAGCGACTATTTGCTTCGTCATGTCTGTCCGTCCGCATGGAACAACTCGGCTCCCACTGGACGGATCTTCAAAGAAATCTGATATTTAATTATTTTTCGAAAATCTGCCGAGAAATTTCAAGTTTCATTAAAATCTGACAAGAATAACAGGCATTTTACATGAAGACCAATGTACATTTATGATAATATCTCGATCGATTCTTCTTAGAATGAGAAATATTTCAGGCGGAAGTTGTAGAGAAAATCGAAACACACTTTTATGTTCAGTAACTTCCCCCCCCCCCGAAAATCGTGTCGTTTATGAGACGATGTGGAAAAATGTTGTAAAGCCGGACAGTCCAAAGGTGAAACTATAATACGGTGAATGCGCTTTGCATGCTGGATAACTAAGCTACTGACACGCACTCAGAATACGTAATGCTAATTGCTTTTCCACGGCTACAGTGGTTACGCGCACGCGCCTCAGTGCTACTTTTATACATACGTTGCCCGTCATGTTTCTGGCATATTTGAAAACCTTATTTCTTTAACCTTTAGGCACCACGCATCCTCTATATACGACAGGCGTTCCGCTACTCTCCAGAGAACGCTTTTTATATATTTAATCAACAAATACATTTCATTATTTTTTTTAGACTTGCAGTACAATATCAATTTATTCCTCTACAAAATGTCATGTATTTCATAACGTTACCTTTTTTGGTTTGTAAAATATTCATAGTTTACATAAATGATGTGCTAAATTTTAAATGTCCAACTCCAGGGCCAAAAGGTTAAGGGAACCTCATCTGCAGTCGCGAATGTGTTGGTCGGTATCCGAAGCTCCAGTGACGGAGTAACATGCTCTGACAGGCGAAGTGTTCTTTAACCCAAACATCACGAGCGTTTTATGAAAACGTCGACTCACCATGAATCCGTTCATTCTTCGGAACAAGTCGACCGAATGAGATAAAAATTATCGTTAATGGGCTTGGCTGCCTTTTCGAGGACATCATTCTGCTCAATGTTGACAAGAGTAAAGCTCCTGAGAATATATCTTGTTAAGCCGTTCATAAATTATCTTCCTTCTTGCCACAAACGTTGTATCTGAAATGTACGGAGGACTGCGCCACGATTTTATCCATAACAGTCACGTGCACCGGTAAATTGGACGGCGAAGCCTACCTGGGACAATCGATAGGACAGTGGGTTCAAATCTCACACATGACGTCTTGACCGTGAGCTTTTCTTCACTATAAATTGTATGTTTAGGGGAACAGACACGGCTTATATAAACATAAGAATTTACTTACATGACCGGCGCCCAGTTTTGACAAAAATTACGGCGTCCCTCGCCAGAAACGTTTGCAATAATGACATTTTTTTCAGTAGCGATCATTGGTCTAAACTATTTCATGACAGCGATAATTATGTTGAGGAACGTAATAATAATTATATGAAAGTCTCGGCTTAATTTAGGAGTCTAACATGAACATCGTATTAATTGTATCTTCAGCAATTAGGAATCACACTATGCGTGCATCAGGAAGACCTTAAACCTGGATATACAGAATCACTCCGCAGACTGATGCTGAATCCAAGAGTAGCATGTTTTTCGTAAGCAACTACAAGAATGGCGCGGGGCGGGGGGTTCGAGGGCGCTTTCAATTGCTAAGATTATAGTGTCGGAGATGCATGAAAGAATGAATATGGAGCATCGGTGTAATGTTGCTGACAGGGGGTGAAAAACCTGTCCCAGCGACACTTTCTCCACTTTAAATCGCACATGGACTGGCCTGGGATCGAACATGGGCCTCCGCGGTGTGAGGCTGACAGAATGATTACTCCCTTTTTTCCCCCTCTTTTTATTTTTATTCTTTCCACCCCCCTCTTTAACTTCTTGGACATTCGACTTTATAAGGTATGTCCCACACTTCTCAGCCAACAATTTATCTTACTGACATGACATCCATAGAGTGGAGCCAAAAATCTAGACATGTTCTAACCAAGACTATTTTTAAAGAGATACATAGCATTCCTGATTTCCCATTATGACATGGAAATGGACTGTTATTCCACAGTAATCGTTACATGCACAGTTCCACCTCTACCTGGCAAAGTCTTTATCTTTGTTCACACAACAATAAAAGTGTCACTTGCAACAACATTTCTAAAAATTGCAAATCATGACTAATTTCGTTATTATGAATTGTCACTATGGTATACAAATGGGGATATGACCTACCTTAACTCTTTGACAACAAAATGTGCAATATGGAAAAAGTATATATATAGTATTACTTTACGAATAATTTTCATGGACTGAGTAATTACATTACTACAAAATAGTTATCTATTAGGATCTACATGGGTGCATGTTGCAAATTACCAGAGCAACTCAGACTTAAAGTAGAAGAACATAAAGAAACAGCACTGACATATTGCATCTGAGTTTCCACATTTATATTTTGGAAATCACATTTTTCCATTTGAACTGTTCATCAAAATTTACTGACATCTCTGAAAAACAATCAGCGAGGTTATCTGTACCACAATCACCACTTTCCAAAACTAATATAGTGTAACATGAAGCAAATATTTCGTTTATAATTTGTATTTGAAATACCGACTTGATATTTAAAAAAAAAAAAAAACATAAACATTGATTACTCTAATATGAAACTGGGTTGTTAAAGGCTTGATTCAACCAAACGCGCAATATGACCGATTTTAGTTCATAACTGTAGCACCAAATATCCAAATCTACCAAACAGGTGTAAGTGGACAGATATACCTTCTTCAGTATATTAAAGCTTTGACTAATGATCACAAATATTTTATATCCACATTGAAAAGGTTCTTATATCATCATTCTTTCTACTCAATGAATGAATATTATGAATACAAGGAAGACAGGAAAATATAAACCTTAAGAGGCTGATTCACTGATACATTATTTTAACCCTGTTAATAGAGTATGATAATGATAACAACATGCATCTTAATTGTAATTATTTTAACCTTGTTAATAGTGTGTGATACTAGTAACAACTCACACAACTTAAATATAATTGTTCTGATGTTATAATTGTTAATAATCATACCACCATTATATTATTATTATATTTAAGCATTTGACATCTGTATATTTAACAGATATTTATACAACTACTCTGACAATTTCCACATCCTTGGTACTTTACCTGTATATGGATATACGGAAAATAAAGTGAATGAATGAATGAATACAGCGAAGCTTGTCATAAATTAAATCTGGGAATAAAGGAAACCTGCCTTTGTTAGAAAACTTTGTCTCGACGATTCAAACTTAACCCTTATCCTGCTAACGTGGAGAATATGGTGAGCTCCTAATAATGCTAGCAGATGGAAGATGGGATTTAACTCGGCGTTTAAAGTGTTACAATGCCCAAGTGAACTGGAACGTGCCTGCAACAGAAAAAAATTTCTGTCCTTTGTGTTTATGTTATAGGCAGGTTCTACTGCTTTAATTTCACCTTTTCGGAAGCTGGCAGTAGTTCCAAGCTGTGGTTATGGGACATATAGTTCACTAGAGCAGGGAATGTCCACATTTTTTTTAGCTTGCAGTCTGTCATTAAAAAACCAATCACAGTAAAAGCAGGGCTTATCTTTTTTACAGAAGGGTATTTTTGTAATGCTATATACTTAATATATTACTTAGCAATGAAAGTTCCTTTCAATTGCTCACGTGTCACCTAGCTATCCATCGAGTCTCACCGAGGGGATCCATCCATGCAGTTCAGAGATACTTTGACTAAAAGATATAAAATATTAAAGGCAAAGACAAAGTTCCTCCTGTGCTTAATTAAGCACCATGAAGTGAAGGCATATGGAGAAGAATAACCCTATGCATGATTAATCTCAGCATTAGACATGTGGTCAGTTTCATGACCAGCCACTTTAACACTTTAACACCCACTGAAGAAGGGTGGGGACCAAAGCTGGTCTGGACACTTTGGAAAAGATATAAATCTCTTTCCCCCATTCAAAATCAAACCAATTCGTTACTTGTACAGCCCACGGCCTAGTCCAGGCTATAGGTTTTCAGGTTTCCACAGTAGTTATTCACTGATGGTGTGGAAGCACAGCAGTAATCATCATTAGTCTATTATACATTTTTATTTGAACTGGAAAGGATCACACAAGGCCAAAAGAAAATGTTCCACATGGTTTTACAGTAAAATAAGTTTTTTTTTATTAACAAGACCCATAATGCATTACACCAAAAATAATATTTTATGTTGTCTTCCAAAAGAATACTCAGACAGAAGGTGACACTTAACAATAAACTTTCTATGTTCACAAAAATGCATTATCATTAGAGTTGATTTGCATGAGGCCAACATACAGAAAGCAGTACTAATATGTACAAAATTCCCCAAGAATATAAACTTACCTTCTCGGTGGGGGGGAAAAAAAAAGAAAAAAAGTTGAGAATGTAATGTGACTGAAACTGTTCCCACTGAGCCCTGTTGACTTATGTATCTCAATAGATTGAAGTTGAAATCTACTAACTCAGGCTACCTCAGAAATTAATAGGCACAGAAAAGTTTAAATAAGGTGAAAATATAATCCAAGATCAATTAAAGTAATGGAATGAGAAACAGGCTGGTTGTCTTGCAGTGCAGTGATCTCAGTTGTGTGTTTAAAAGTACAATTTAAAGCTGTGCAAGCCCAGTGATAAACTTTTCTCTTAACTAGTCCCCCTCCACTCCCCCCTCCCACACAGCTGATCTGACAGAATTACAAGACAGAAGTGATTTTAATCTGCCTGGACTGTGGATGCATTTACCACAGAAAAAAGAAAACTGTAACACAGGAAACTAGTATAATGTACACATCTGGTAGGAACTTTTATTAAAATCATGCTATGTAAGACTGTGTTAATGATCAATCAAATAAAGCACAATAGGGATGAATCACCCAACGATTAAAATTTTTAAATTATATTTCCTTAAATTAAGATGGGCAATTGTTATTTTATAATCGACATATATGCTTTTGAGTTGACACAGCTGCCTTAAACATTCAAGAATTTGACACATAAAGGAACGAATACACTTAAATAACTAGAAATTATTCAGCTGAAAGACTCTTTGGTTTTCAATCTCAAAATGTTTTCTTGAGAAATAACGATTTTAGAAAATAAAGAAATAACATAGAAATTAATTTCACATATGAAATGGACCATGAAATTTAAATTCTGGTCTCCTGGGTCACAACATCTGGTGGCTGCCACAGTTTGGAATAAACGTGCCAGTCTCCATCTTCAAGGTACAGCAGAAGATGGATTGAGCAGGTTCCTTCAAGATGTTGTTACCTGTCTACAAAATTACATTTTGACATAACCCAGAAGAATGCACTATACTACTATCAATAACTTACATTTCTGAGCCAGTAAAAAATTTCCAGTATAGTTAAATACATATTTTTTCTAAGCAATAAGTTTAAAAAAAAATCACAACTGTACTTCAGTAACAGTTTTGAGTGAATAACATTCCACTACATTCTGCGCAGAGTATTACACTTTTATCTTATATGTAGAAGTAAACAAGAAATATAGCCCTGTGCTTTAAGCACAATACCATTTAGAAGTATGGTGGGAGTGGAGGTAATACTTCACCACTCAACCTTGGCACTTGTCATAGGTGAGTGATAAGGTTAATACTCCAGCCACTTTTTCCACATGCAAACAGCCCTTTGTATCCACTGAATTGGGGGCTGGCTGACATGTATATTGGAGTAAAGAGAAAAATACCAGCCCCTACCTTGAATCAAACCCCCAGGTCTCCAGCCCAGAGCCAATTAAAATATTAAACTGACATTCCTACATCTTGTTCTTAAAGTTCCTTTTGCCTACAGAATTTTCAAAGTAACAGATCTTCTCAAACCTTGAACACTAATCTATTTTAAGTGTGTTATTTAATGACATTGTCAGCTGCTAAGATTCTAAAACATGTGACATAAGTATGATGCAATGGTGGAATTATACTGACTGGGCAAAACTGAAGTACTCATGGCTCCGTATTACTGCTTCATTACTTTCTGTCAACTGTGACTCTGCATTTAAACTTAAACACCAGGAAAATATTATCACAAAAACACAATTTCTCACTGCAATTTCAATAAAAAGGATCTCTTGGCAACAGTGTATCATATCCCTATCAGCTTAGCTTTTATGGACTTTTGAACTAACAAGAACAAATGGATAAAAGTGGAGTTTAAATGCCATAAAAAAGATGGTTCTGTCAAAATGGGTTTATGACACACAGCTGTGTTCCCTGTATTGTTCTTTATATCTATCACACCAGAAAGGAAAGGCCCTGCTCACAGGAGTGCAGCAAACTACTGTACATGAGTCTGGTTGTAAAAAAACTTAAAAATACAGAAAGTCTGTACTCTGACAGACACAAAATGGAAGGCCCTAAAGAAATTCAGTTTCTTAAGGACAACAAATTGTATCATAATACTCAAACTGGCAGAAACATACTTTAAGATTACTCTACCTTCAGGTAAATAACAACGCACATTCATGTTCCCACAAGAATAGGTCATGTATTTATCAATAAAGAACCAGCCACGTGGAGTCAGCCACTTTTGAAAATACTCATGCACTAAAATAATTTCAAGACCTTAAACACATTTCTGCCATTTATTACCATGGCAACCTGATTCCTATCTTCAAACAAAACAGCTGTTTTTATTTTGGAAAGAAACAATTAAAACAGAGGTAAAAACACAGATCAAACTCATATTTAATTTGTAACAGCACTAATCACTGTTCAATTTCACTTACATCAAATTTTTTTCTTGACCAAATGAGAAAATTAAAAAAAGTACAACAGTTGTAATGAACATTACAATAAGAACTGAGTCCACAGCAATTAAAAGGATATACTTCACCATCAGGCATCAAACCATATACATGCAAAGACAGTCAATTTAGCCCCTGTATACTTATTGTTTATTCAAGATATAAAGAGCAATATTATTGCAAGACTGTGCCCCATACTGCAGGCTACACATTCCCTGCATAGCAACTGAGGTTGCACAGTGCTCAGTCTGGTAATAAAAATAATCACTCTATATGCCTGGATTAACCACAACTGTTTTATATAAAATAATATGTAAATGTAAAAAATATTTACTATTGTCTACAAGTAAACACGATGATGTACCACAGGAAAAATGCCAAAGAAATCCAGCCCCTGATCATCCAAATTCAGCCAATGTCTTCTGCTGCAAGACTATTTGATGAAGGGCATATTTTGTGTGTAGTATGTTATCACTTTCTTGTGATATTACACTAGATGTGGCTTAGGCGAGGAAGAAATACCGATATACGATCGTTGCAGCAATTCCAAGAGCAATCGGGACAAGCCATGACTTCCACGAACTGGAAAAAAAAAAAAAAGAAGTCAACAATGCAATAAACATACACAAGTTGAACTTACTAATTAAGCTTAAATTACTAAGGCTGTACATCAAACTGACAGCAAATGTTAAAACCTCTCAAGTAACCGGTATGATAACAATGTATTCAACACCAAGACATACTACCAGGTTAACGGTGGCATAGAAGAGATTTTTAAGAGGCAGAGGATGAATGAATGGCATCAATACACGTTAAGAAGGAAGACTTAATTCCAATAAAGGTTTTAAATAGGAAAATAAAAGGAAAATTACCAAGAGGAAGCTTACTCTGGGAAGACGAGAATAGATGGAGAGGTTTGGCTACTAGATGACCAACATATAGTGCAAATGCAAAAGGCAGAAAGAAGAAGAATGTATTCGAAAAAGACAAGCCTTAAAACACTTCCACTGTTCTACATATGAAATACATACCCTCATAACAAATTATTAAAAAACAAATTCTGAAAATTATAAATAATTACCGTAACTTCTACATACATATCAAATCCTCTCAGATATGCCACCAGACAGCACAGTGAATAAATTAGCTATTGTGGAATACACTTTGTACTGAAAAAAAAAAAACAAAAAAAGCTGGACCATAGACATGATTTAAAAAATTGCTTCTATATACAGCATAAAATGCATAACCATGGAAAGTGTGAATACTTGGCAGAAAATTTATGAAGGAAATAAAGACGACAGTAAGTCTACAATTTTATATGCATTTACTTCATAAAGCTTCTTTCCGTTTTTCTAATATGCAAAACTGAGAACAAAGGATGCCCTTAATTCTGTCTACATGACAATCCTCATATTATTCAGGTAGGGCATATGTAAATTAGTTTAGGCATTGTCACTCTTAAAGGACTGGTTTCAAGCAAATGACTGACCGGAAGCAACGGGAGTTCAAGATTACCAGACAGCTGGTCCTCAAAGCACCGACTCTTAATTCTGTACACTTACTTTATAATTTCAAAAGCTTTACTGAGTCCATTAAAAATTACATATAAATAAAATATTAAAATTACTGCAACTGAATTCATAATACCACCACATACATACAAAGAGACAGGAAGTTTCCTGTAATTCTGAGAAATGTGAAATTATTAAAGCCAAAAACAAATGAGACATGAAAATTGACCAATGTACCACATTTTTAAAATGTGCTGTTTTCCAACATAAAAATGTCCTGACATCACGTTAATATTTATTGACCTGAGTAACTGAAAGGTGTAAGTCCAATTTTATCATATTTGAGATAATACATAATTTTTCCCTAGAATTCCAAGCTCTTTCAAATGCAGATAGTTTTAAGTCCAAATACTGCCCCAGTGTATTTGGACAAAGAATTAAACAGCATTAAGTCACATACTGGTCTAAGACTTACACCTTCCTGTTTCTGAGGTCCAGATTTGTAGATTCATGATAGATTATCTAAAGAAAATTTATGCCAACCCATCACATTCATCCTGCTTGTATATAGCAAATGGATGTTGGCACCTTCAACTACTGGGATAATTAGTTTTTCCAACTTCAAGCAAGTCTATGCATATAAGTTCTTGCACAACACTGTATTTCACTTACCTCTGATTTCTTTCATCTTTCTCAGGTTGCCAAGTTAATTTCTTTTCCTCTGTTTCTATTCGGTCCTCCTTTAACAGTGACACATATACAACACATTAGATTTACAGTACTCTACCTATTTCTAACAAAACACATTTCTCAACATAAAATCACAGATAATGGAACTCATACCTCCACAAGTTCTCCAATTTTATACTTCTTCATCAATTCCCGTGCATCTGTGGAATGACCAACATCCTCAAAAGCCTCTGTACCATCTTTACCGGCTTGTTCCAATAGAACCTCCTCACCTCCTGGATGCTAAAAAATTATACTTTTTATGAACGTACTACGCCTAAATATGCCACACACGATTTATAATTACATACGTGTCAACTTGGCAAAAACACCATACGTGTACACTTCAGTGATAATGAGGCAATAAAGGAATACACACTGAATATACAGTACAAAAGTCCACCAATATCTTGCAAGTCACTGAGCTTTAAAATACAATTTTGCAGTAGACACCACTAAACTATTGCAGTACGGGGATTTTACTTACCTCGTTTAAAAACTCGGTTACATTGTACACCGAATTATGAATTACTATCCATGCACCCTGACTGTTGTTCTTCTCCGCCACTTCTTCACGTCTGTAGAGCTGACTAGCCATTTCGACACACACTCGTCCTCCTTAAACCCGTAACACAGAAACACTTCAAGCTCTGATGCACTAAACGATCTATGGAAGCGCTGGCTGTTGCGTTCTGAAGTCCCTATCTGACGAACAAAAACTTGAAAGTCATTTTATCAGAATGGTTAATACACGAAATTGAACTTGTTGTATAAACGCCTTCATAAAATGCACTAGCATGTAATGCGGGAATATTTTGAAAAGAAGACACAACGAAGTATTCAAAACATAAACAGCCGGGTAGAAGAAATTACAGGTTAAATACAGTACCTTTTTAAAATAAACGTGCATTTGGACTCCTGTTGGCAGTATTGGCACCCCCACCACACATGGGAATTACGTCATAACTAGCGTCATAACAGTGAGGAATATACGCAAATTACCTGTTTGAGTGTACAGACAGCGAGGTTATTGTAAAAAGTTTCCAAAGTGTCTATGGTGCACATAAACTCTGTTCGGGTACGCTATATCTAGATTTTGTGTCACGATTTCGAGGTGTGATGTACAACACTAGATTATGTTGAGGCGTGATGTACAACACTAGATTATGGTGAGGCGTGATGTACAACACTTTCTTCAGCCCGTTTGATTTTTAAAAGTAGCAAACATTACTGGTATTACAGCACCACTAAGATGTTCTAAACAATAATTCGGTATAAATTCGTGGACGTGTAAATAGACCATGTCAGTTGTCCAGCCAGCAAATCCCAGAGACGTTCAGGTAAGGAGATTACGCATTAAACCAAGATTAGGCGTTCAGTATCTAACCTTACATTGTGTACACATGTAGGTTAATTCTGTACTTCCAAGTAAGAGTTGGTCGACATGAGATGTGAAGGTGACATACTTGTACCTAAGGTGACATATGAACACACGGCAGAGCAATATGAGGCTTAAAGATTTGAGAGTTGCTAATATGTATGTGGCTTATAGATCCAAGGAAGCAGACTAGGGTGAGTCAGGGTACAGTATGTCACATTTTACAAACTATTTGGAAATACAGTAAAATTATCTATCATTTCCCAAGAATAAAATACTGTATAATAGAACAATGAATCATTTTGTTTGTATAATTGTTTCCATGTGTGTAAAGTATATATCACATTGCTATTGCTTTATGCTTTTCCTCAGGATTTTCAATTCAAGCTCCTTAGTCGACTGAGAGTTTTCACAGCACAAGATGGAACATTTACAAGTGCTGTCAATTTGGTGGCTACAGCAAGTAAATATGGATTGATTTTTGTAGGTTGCCCATCCGGTATCCAAGGTATGACGTACTGCTCAAGAAAGGGGAATCATATGTTAATAAACTTGTGTGTGCATTTTAGAATTCTGAAAAAGGATCCTTGAAAACCACTCTAACACTTAGTGTCGATGTGTAACTGTACTCCATTTTAAGCATGACATACTGAGGGGACTTAAAAACATATCATGTTGATTGTATACACAGGCTGCTGTACATTGGATCCATGTTGGCTCAGACATGAATACTTCTTGAGTGCATGTCCTGTACTAATTTGGATGTAGGCATAAATTATTGGAGAGCTTGAAATTTTTTGCCATATGGTACACTGTCATCAGATAACTTGAACAGTAATTTTGTAGGCAGGGGCTAACTATTTCACCATATATTTCAGTTAAGTACAATATTTGTTGTATGTGTTTTGGTACAGCTGTACCATCATCAGGTGAGTGTGCATACAAAATGCTTTTTAAAATCTGCACTGTTAAAATTAAAAATTAAGTTATACTAATACCATATGTTAACCTTTTGACGCCTAATGACGACTATAGTGGTCGTACCGAACCGCTAACCTCTAAATGTTGCATTTTATATATTTATTCAACACATATAGGTACTGAATATATTAAACATGGTATATACTCTCCGTTTTTCCTCTTCAAAATGCAGTTTGTTTCATAATTCTAACGTATTTGGTTCCTGGATTATTCACATTTTATATACAGGGTGTGCTAAAATTAAAAAAAATAATTCCGGTGCCGAAAGGTTAATATTGAAATGTTAACGTGCATATCATCCAGGAGCTCTTCTCTGCTATAGAACGTGAATTGTTTGCTTGTATCATTCTTTGTAACATTGTCATACACTATGCACTGTACATTCAGTGTTCTAGTATGTTTGGATTTATAATGGAGATGGGGTCCAGTGTGCCTTGACTTTCTCTATACCATAGTAACCTAGGAGGCTCCCTTTAAGACATCCAGAAATGGGATAGAACCGTTAGACTCTACTTCGATAGGGAACGTGATGGTTCTGCTCAGGTTATTAACGTGATACTAAAATATATGAAAGCTTTCAACACCATGTATCCAAATAATGAATGTGTCATCTACTTACATAAGCAATAAAGAAAGTTTATTAGAAGCACCATCTGTTGCGAACTATTCAGCTTGGGGATAAATTTTTACAACAGAAGGAGAGCATGGCCATGGGAAGTTCATATGACGCTTGTGGTCAGTAATATTTATATGGAGTTTATTTTTTTAACAGTTCGGTATAGATGTTTTTTTTTTTTTTTTTTTTTTTTTTTTGGGGGGGGTTTTTTTTTTTTTTTTTTTTTTTTTTTTTTTTTTGTGTTGTTTTTTTTGTTTTTTTGTTTTTTCTTTAAAAAGGAAGGAGTTTTGTCCGGGTCTTTGTGTATTTTTTTGGGTTTTTTTTTTTTAAAAGTTTGTTAAAAAGTTTTTTTTTTTTTTTTTTTTTGTTTCTCGCAGGAGAGTTATGTTTATGTGTGTATGTGTTATGTTTGTAGTCAGTTGTGTTTTTAGCATTCGTGGTTTCACCTGAAGAAGGAAGCAGTTTGGTCCGAGACATAGTGTATTGTTTTGGGTGTTTTTTTTATGACAGCAGAAAAGTTCTCATAAATGCTGCATCTTTTACATGTGGCTTTATGTTTTACACCATCATTTAAGTATTGTAATGTAATTCATATTAATGTCTGTGAAGAGAATTTGAAAATGAATACATTCAGTGAAACCGTTCCTGTTTTCCTGTTGTATCCCATATTGGAGGTTGTAAACTCTTATGACAGACATGTTTTAAGGGAAACCTGTTCAGTAACAGACATTTTTTGTTTTTAGTTATTACATCATCAAGCATCATTGGATTGGAATATCCCAGTGGTGGTACTGGAGGGGAGATTATTAATTATGCACGACGAGAGATACCACTTCCCTCACAACCTTCCCATCTTAATGTGAGCTGTGATCAGAATTATCTAGTAGTTGCCATTAAGAGGGATGGTTGTGCCCATGCCCTTATTTATAATATACCATCATTTGTAGCAAAGGTGAGTAATGTTTGCAGTAAGTGTTTTGTTGCATCAGTTACATGGATTGTGTGAAATTTATACCAAAACTTTCAGTGTGAATGAAATAATGAATGAATGAAAGAACAAGTGAATGAGCAAACATGTTTTGAGAACAGAATTACATTGGACTATGCGTTCTTTGGTTAAGTGACCATACAGAGGACTGGTATGAAGATTGGGGGATAATATTGATATTAACCCTTTGATGCCTAACGACCCCTATAGTGGTCGTACCACACCGCTAACCTCTAAACGTTGCATTTTATTTATTTATTCAACAAATATAGGTATTGAATAGTTTAAACATGGTATATACTCTCCGTTTTTTTCTCTTCAAAATGCAGTTTGTTTCATAATTCTAATGTATTTAGTTCCTGTTTTATTCACATTTTATATACAGAGTATGCTAAAATTTAAAAAAATAATTCCGGCACCAAACGGTTAATATTAATATTAGTCTTAATAGTATTAAAATGGACTGTAAAGGATTATGTTGTAATGATGCTGACAGGGAATAAACTGGCTCAGGGAAGGATCTAATCAACTTTTGTGATAGCCATGTTGAAATCTTGGGTTGTATTGTCAGAGTTAGAAACTCAGTTTAAATTATGCTAAGAGAAATTTTATGTATTACTGCTACTAAGTAGAGTAGGACATTTGAGTTTCATTTCTAAAGAGACCATGACATTGTATTCTTTTGTGTTAGTTCCTTGCTCTGGGTCAGACAAGTTGTGTAGGTGAATCAGATACATCTAAATTTTTTTACCAGTTTATTTAATGCTGATAGATTTGGTATAGTTTTGTCATGTCCATCTGTCCACATGGAATAACATGGCTCCCACTTGACAGATTTTAATGAAATTTGATATTTGGGTATTTTATGAAAATCTGTGAAGAAAATTCAACTTTCATTAAAATTGGACAAGAATAAAGGGAACTATACTTGAAGACCAATATACAATTTTTATTATATCTCAGTCACTTCTTCTTAGAATAAGAAATGTTTCAGACAAAAGTTGTAGAGAAATAAAAACACACATTTTGTGTTCAGTAACTTTTTTTTTTAAATTGTACCATTTATGAGGTAAAGTGGAAAAATATTGTAGAGCTGAACAGGCCACAGATGACAAAGTAGTAGAGTGCATGCACATTGCATGCTCGGGATACCTAAGGCTACAAAGACACTCTCAGAATATGTAATACTTATTAATTGTCTGCTGGAATAATGGTTGCACATATGTGCCTGTATGTTACATTATATGTGCATGGCCTGTCTTGTTCAGCATAAAGTCAATTCTGCTACAACACAGTAGTTGCACTCTTGTGAGACCTTGTGTGATAGAAAACCATGTAATAAAAGTAATAGGAGCTATGGAAGAAATAGGGTGTGATTTATGCGCACTTGTCACTGAAATTTCATAATAGCCAACGTGTGTATGCAAAAGTTTGAGTTACACAAACAACATAACTGACTGTATTGCCAAATCTGCCATGCACAGTATATGCTTGAAACCCGTGCTGGTGACCTGAACCCATAGCAGAACCCTGCTGGGTATCAGAATTTTGCACTTTCCATTTTACTTGCTCTCATACACCGGGACATATCCAGAAATTCCGAGATTGAGTGACAAAATATGTGCATGTCTTTGTTATTAGTTGTTGGCCCTACATGGTAATCCCATTTCAAGTTTATGCGATGGTTCCAGCACTTCTGCCACTGCCGCACCTGACTTTTTGGAATCTTGTGTAGGATGGCCAGTGATGGTTCCTGAATTTCAGGGGTGGTGGAAATTGTGTCATTGTAGTTGCAGTTGTGTTCTTTTGAAAAAAGAATAAATTGCAGGTAATTGAGGTGCATAAGAAGGCTGTAGCATCACAGCCATGCTTTTAGCAGCTAAAAATTGTTACATGGAGAAAGTGTGTGCCAGTGCATTGTTGTAGTGAATCAACAGCCCTGGTTCTGCCATTCAGACATTCTCAGCAGACATGCTCCCTTAAAGATTTAAGAACCTCCTGGATGTAATACTGGTTAACTGTTTGTGCTAGAGGAACCATTTCCAGATGAGCAGTGCCCTCACAATGAAAGAAATTCTCGAGCCTTCTCTAGATTTTTGAACTGGTTGGCCTCACTTTTTTCAGACAAGGAGAGGGCAGGCTCTTCTACTGAGAGGACAGCTGTTCGGTTTTTGGGTCATATCAGTAAACCAGGGTTTTGTATCCTGTGTTTCTGATGCATTTTTTCTGAGTTAAGAGTAATACGTAATGCAGATCTAATTAGCCATTAGAAAATCACAGGTACCACTTAACCGGCTTCGGTGGTCTAGGGGTAGCATGCTGGCCTTTAGTACCTAAGTTTGTGGGTTCAAACCCGGCCAAAGCCGTCGAATTTTTAGGGCGAAAAAATCCTCACCACGCCTTCCTTTGGAGGGTAAGTAAAGTCGTCAGTCCCATGTCGTAGATTTGCGGCATGTAAAAGATCCCTTTATTTACGTGGAAGTCGGAATTTAGGAAAAATTACTACTGGACATATTTCTTGCCCACAGTTCCACCTTTTGCTGCTAGGATCTCTCACGTTGTTGCAGACGGAGGCACCTGGCGGCTAAAGTGGGAACGTCTAAAGGCGGGGGAAAGCAATGGCAAGCTACCCCCAAGAACTTGCCCAGGATGCAGTGTGCCAGAGCCATACCGGTCACATGACTGGGCTCTGG
>Ga0123355_10006386_pt1 | contig 17452 bp, 16 predicted proteins | sample TergutEmb28metaG_3_FD_89872 | JGI IMG/M metagenome (GOLD analysis project Ga0123355, IMG submission 89872) | Embiratermes neotenicus P1 segment gut microbial communities from Petit-Saut dam, French Guiana - Emb289 P1 | ecosystem: Host-associated > Arthropoda: Insects > Digestive system > Gut ...
AAAAAAAAAAAAAAAAAAAAAAAAAAAGAAAAATAAAAAAAAAAAGAAAAATAAGAAAAGTAGGAAAGATAAACAGATAAAAAAAAAAAAAATTTTATTTTTTTTTTGATATTTTATGTGATTAATGCTATTATAAGATACTTGCAAATAATTGCACAAAGAAAGGAAACATATGATTCGTATTGCTGTCTGTGATGACGATTCGGATATAACCGAGCATATTCGCCAATACTTGGAGGCGAAAAACAAGGAACTGCACGACAAAACACTGCACATCTCGCTCTATCACTCCGGTGCGGATTTTCTGAGCGCAGTTGAGCGCGAAACTATATTTCATATTGTATTTATGGATATTCAAATGGAGGGGCTGGATGGGGTGAAAGTTGGTCAACTTCTTAGGAAGATGCCAAATGGTGATGTACCATCTATCATTTACATATCCCACTACGCGGACCACTGTAGAGAGTTGGTCGAATTAGAAATCGTTGGCTTTCTTGATAAGCCGCTTCGGGAAGACAGGCTGGATGATACCTTGGACAGGGCACTCAAGCGCGCAAACGTATATGGACGCATTACGGCACCTGCGCCCTTTTCTGTTCAGGTTGAGGCAGAGACGCACACATTTCAAGTAGATAAAATTGTGTACATGAAAAATTCCAAGCGTATTATTAAACTCTACACTTGGAACCACACTGACCAATCAATTTGCCTTGAAAGCAAGTTTTATTCAACAATTGACGAAGTATTAAAGCGACTGCCGAAAGGACAGTTTATTCAATGTGAACGCTCATATATCGTAAATCTCGCTTATGTGCAATGGATGGATAAAGAGGCATTTATTCTGGGAGACAAGGAAGAAACCAAAATCCCTATCAGTAGAAGAGGTAAGGAAGAGGCCGCGAAAGCATATTTCAAATACAAGGAGGGTTCTATATGGCTATGATCGTATTTTATTTGAACAGTGCAATATATCTTTGCATGATGTATTATGGTTTTGCCTGTCTCTTCAAACCTGCTACTAAAAAGATATGGCTCTTTTTGGCATACGGAGCTTTTGTGCTCACTTCATCAGGACTGTTTCTTCATTTCGGCAGTGAGTGGATGAATTTAGCTTTTAATACGGTAGCATTTCTTTGTATTGCGTTGCTTTTCTCCGGGAATCTAGGTGCTAGATTCATCTTTTCCTTGCTCCTTTACATACTCAGTATCGTAGCCGATGCAAGTGCATTTGCGGGTCTAAGCTACATGTACTATAGACAGTATGGAACAAGTATGCCGCTTGAGTTTGTTCTTAGTGTGGTGCGTACTGTCATAAACATCATTTTCTTGCCACTTTTGCTGATTAGCACAATTGCATTTCGCAGAATTTTTGCAAGAAAAGTTCGCCATAGTCATTTTGAAGTTCCGACTATATATACGATTTCTGTTTTTCTGCTACTGTTAGGGATCATTGTGCTCAATTTATTCCTTATCATGGCGGAGATAAACAATGCACAAATCTCTTTGGTTCGTATTATGATTTCGCAGTTTATTACCTTAACTATTATTTTCTTTGTTATCTGGCTCTACAACACATTATTGAGTTACTTCGAGACCCTTGAAAAAAACAGACAAAAAGACCTCGCACTGGAACGCTGGGAAATACAGTATAAGGCAGTATCAAATGCACAAAAGGTAGTGGCAGAGCTAAAGCACAATCTGCGCTATCACTTCTTAACGCTATTAAAATACTCTCAAAGCGGAGAACTTCAAAAGATAGAGAAACACATCGAAGCTGAAATCGGTGCATTTGATTATATTGTTCATACCGGCAATCTGTCTATTGACGCTATTGTAAACTATTACAAACAGCGAATTAGCGAGGTGCTAGACATTGAGCTAAAAACCGACATATGGATCCCCCAAAATATGACATTGAATGTTTCCCTTACCATGTTGGCCTTGGGGAATGCATTAGAAAATGCGATGGAGGCATGTGAGCATGTAGCTATCTCTGATCGATATATCCACCTGGAAGCGAATACAACAGGAAATTCACTTTTACTGATTGTCGAAAATTCTTATGCAATTACACCGATCACTGATGCAGACAACAACTTGCTCACAACAAAGTCAGATATGCGAAATCATGGGCTGGGACTCTCAAGCATCCAAGAAATTTTGTCAGGCAAAGTTGGACAAGTGGATGTCGAATATGCTGATGGGAAGTTCCGTTTCAAGCTACTTTTACACAATGTTTTCCCCTAAAATTCACCGAACGTTACATTTACACGACCGTTCGTTACATTTAGCAGCTAAGTGTCTGTTCAATTTATAAAATCCATGGTATCGTTCCTACAATACCATGGATTTTGTATTTCGCAAAAATTATTTTGGAGGGGACTATAATGAGAAAAAATAGAATCAGGAAACTTGTAATGCAGATGCTCAATTGTTCCGCCGTGTTCAGTGCGACATATGTCTCCAATCGAATATGTCCATTTTTCGCATATCAAGAAAAAGAACCTGCCTCCGTCCGCAAATTGCGTAAGTTCTGATGTTTCAATCAGCGGTAACGCGCACCACTGACTGGTTGGTGCAAGGTGGTAGCATCTCAGAAGCAGACCGTGAGGTCTATGAATTTGGTCTGGACAAACTCTTTTCCATGTTGTCAAACTTCATCTTCACAGCAGCACTGGGTCTGCTATTTGGGATGTTTGCACAGACCGTCGTATTCTATGCAACGTATATCATGCTTCGCGTATATGCTGGCGGCTACCATGCAGAAAAGCCACTGCGATGTTTTTTCATTAGTATTGGTGCGATCATTCCATGTCTGTTGGCAGTTCGCTTTCAACAGATGTGGAATGTATCAGTTCTATTTTATAGCTTACTGGGACTATGTGTCATTGTCTTGGTAATACTGGGACCAACGGGGAACAAAAACAAAATGCCCGATGAATTAGAACGAAAGGTATATGGTCGCCGGCTGCTGCGAAATCTTGCAATCACCATACTCGCGGCAGTCACACTATCTCTGCTGTCGCTCCCTAGCTTTGCGTCTGCGGTACTGTGCGGTATTTTATTGGCTGCGATTATGGCTGTTATAGGAAAAGGAAAATTGTTGCTCCAAAGCCAGTAACATCGCATCAAACCTCCACCTCCGATCATTGAGTTGCGTTTCGGAATTACACTAGGCGAATTTGGGGAGCAGCACTATCCTGACGGCAAGCTCTGTAATTCTCAGCCTTATTATAGCAAGACCAAAGAGCAGTAGCAGGATGATTTTATCAAACAAGTTTTTATGTTCAAAAACTTCCGGTCTTGGCGGGTGTATATCTATTATAGCTGTCTTGCCCCTTTTTCTTGAACCAGTATCACCACTTGAAGTGGTGGATTCTTGAGCTAAAGCACATAAAAAACAGGACGCATTTTGTTTATGCGTCCTGTTTTTAGCTACGCTATCTTACTCGCCTGCTCATGATTTATTGATTTTACTGGGTTCTTCCTGTTGTCTTATGGTAGGAGCGTATTCGCCCGACTCTTTCTTTTTTCCTTCCCACTCATGGTAGGGTTCTCCGCTTTTAGGATACTTCCACTCTGCGTTATTATTGTACTCTGTCGGCTAGAATATGTCGATCTAGTGTACAGCAATTTCCGCAGCTGTAATGCGTAAAATACAAACGCAATCCCCTTGTTTTTAGCCAGTTTTTGGTGTATATTTGATATAGAATTGATGTAAATGAATCTATCGGTTGCCCTGAACCCTTTGATATTACAGGGTTTTAAAAAAATCTTGTATGATTATTGTGACCAAAATGAAACCCTGTAACTGCGATGGTTACAGGGTTCTTTGTTTTTGCAACTACTCTAGCCTTTATATCCCTATCAACCCAAGCAACAAAGACACCGCAAAAACCGACGTTACACTTAGTAGTGTTCCGATCAGATAGTATTCCGCCAAGGCTCCCTTCCTTTTATTCTGTCTGCTTATTTCCGGGAAGCGCATCACTGACTTTGCTGCAATTACAAAAGAAATCGCAGCAAATTGTCCATATACAAGCATGAAAAAGATGATAATTCTCTCTAAGTAGCCTATCATTTCCCCTGCACCCTTTTGGGACTTGCTTGCGGTTTTACCCTTTTTGCTCAAATCCCAAATATCGCCATATTTGATCAGCAAACCGATCGGACGCAACACAATGAGCAGTCCCAGCAACATGACAAGATGCTTTCTGGAAATAAATACCGACAACTCCATTGCCCAGCCACTCATCAAAAGATTAGAACCCCAGACAAACCACGCGATTCCCAGTGATAGAAGATGAGCGAGCTGGTCGAGTATGAATATTCGCTTCATCATTCGTCTCATTATTTGCTTCATTTGCTTCTGGCTCTTCAGGCACCTTTTCACCAAGTCAATCGCTATGTGTGTTCCGGCTACAAACAAAAACATCCACAGCAGGTTTTTCTCAGGTGCCACGCCCAAAAACAAGATTATCGCCATGCACATGGTGTAAATGGCACCATGCCCAACAAACCAGCCCCAGCACTCGTTTTTCTTTTCTGCCATCCGATTGGTTTGCAGATAAAAGTCGCCTACAACATGTCCGAAAAGAAGCAGCAAAAACACAAATGGAAGATTCACTCCGCCTCACCACCTTGCTGCGCTTTGATATCTGCTAAAAGATTTCGGGCCTCTACTATATATTTGTGATCCTGTGGTAAATTTTCTTCAAATACGTACAGGGTTTCCTCAGCGTAGTCGCGCGCCTGTTCATATTGTTTCATCTTATAGTAGCACATAGCAATATCATACGTTGTAACCGCATAGCCGACAAGATTATCGTCACTCTTTTTAACCTTTGCATAATACTCTATCGCTTTCTCATATCTCTCTTTCTTTTCATATGTCCTTGCAAGATCATTATATATCGTGGAGAGAAAGCGGTCATTTTCTGCTAACACGCTCTCTGTTATCTCTCCCGCTTGCTTATGACTCCAAATAAGCGAACATATATCCGCTAAAACATTGTAAGTCGGGATTAGCAATGGATGTTTTTCTCCCAAAACCTTTTTCGCCCGCTCTAATGTCTTGTGAATGAAAGATAAAGCTTCCTTGTAATCGTGTTGCTTATACTTTCGTAACGCCATATTAAGGTATGGCACATAGCTATCTTCAATCACACCTTTATTTTCCACCACATATTCATCCATCTTAAGAAGATAGTCCGCTAAACCTTTCCACGCTCCACAATACGCATCATAATTCGCCGCAACAAGGTGTTTCTTCACCGCTCCGAGCGAAATGTTCAACTGCTCTGCAACTACTTGCTTCTGTTCATCATGGGCTTGTGTCATCCACACAACCTCTCGCTGCCGCTCTGTCCAGCCTTGGGTCAAAACTGCAAGCAGTGCCTGCTGACTGTCTACAAGCTTCTGTGCCAACGAGCCAACAACATAAACGACTTGCAGCCAGTGGTCATTTTTCTTGTTTTTCATATCTTTCAAGCATTCCCATGCCTGATAAAAGGCGGGACCGTCTGTGTCGTTGCGGTCACTTCCTGTCACTGTGAGTTCACCCAAGACAACACTGATCCGCACCTTTGTCCGCTCCACATGATAAAATGCTTTTATGATATCCTCTACAATGCGCGGCGCGTGATACTGTGTGAGCAAGACACCCTCAAAGGCATCGCCCCGCACCATCCCGAATGTTGCCATCAAGGAGCTGCTATACTTGTCATTAATCCGCGCAAAGACATCCTTTGCCGCCTGTGTAACTCGATCCCGCACATCCTGGTCAAGCTGCTTAGAGTTCACAATATCCCCTACAATGACACAATACACCGCTCGATTCCTCCGCTTGTTTGATTTTTGCATCGCATCCTATACCTTTCTTAGAATACACCAAAATCAGTCACTTGTCCAGAAAATTACCGAAAAAGGTATTCAAGCGCCAAAACTACCGAAATCGGTTTTTTGAAGAAGATGGATTCAAAATTGCTCCATCTTATGAATTTTTCTCCAAAATGGTGAAAATAAACCGCAAAACAAAGAACTATCTCAAAATGAATCCGACCACGCAAAACCCCACCCATCTCTTTTGACAAACCTAAGGCAACTGTGATAAACTAATGGGTGCTATTCACAAGAAATCAGGAGGATCTTTCATCATGTCAGAACTTGTCACCCCTGAAAAAAAGAAAACCATCTTCAGCGGTATGCAACCGAGCGGGGCGCTGACCCTGGGCTCGTACATGGGCGCTTTGCAAAATTGGGTCCGCTTCTCTGAGGAATACGACTGCTTTTACTGCATTGTCGATCTCCACGCCATCACCGCACGGCAGGAACCAGCGGAGCTGCGCCGTCGTTGTCTCGAACAAATCGCCCAATATATCGCCTGCGGACTTGATCCGGACACTTGCTGTCTCTTCATCCAAAGCCACGTCCCCGCCCATGCGGAGCTTGCCTGGGTGCTAAACTGCTACACCATGTTCGGCGAACTTTCTCGCATGACCCAATTTAAAGACAAGTCCGCCCGAAATGCAGACAACATTAACGCAGGACTTTTCACCTATCCCGCCCTCATGGCGGCGGATATTTTGCTTTACCAAGCCTCTCTCGTCCCCGTCGGCGGTGACCAGAAGCAGCACGTGGAACTCTCCCGCGATATCGCCACCCGCTTCAACGGCGTTTACGGTGATGTGTTCCAAATCCCGGAGCCATTTATCCCAAAAGAGGGCAAGCGGATCATGAGTCTCTCCGACCCCACAAGCAAAATGAGCAAATCTGACCCTGCGGGCGGTTGTATTTACATCATGGACAAACCCGAAGTGATCTTAAAAAGCTTCAAACGCGCTGTGACCGATTCAGACGGTGAAATCCGCTACGCACCGAGCGAAAAGCCGGGTGTGACCAATCTGATCAACATCTACGCCGTAGCAAGCGGTAAGACACCGGAGGAGATCGAAGCGGAGTTTGCAGGTCAGGGCTATGGCACATTCAAAGAGACTGTGGGCGAGGCTGTTGTCGAACTTCTGCGCCCCATCCGCGAACGTGCGGAAGCCTTGATGAAAGACAAGGCTTATCTGGAGTCTGTCTACAGAAAAAGCGCCGAGCACGCCAACCGCGTCGCCGGCAGAACACTCCAAAAGGTTTATAAAAAGGTTGGCTTTGTTGCGAAGTAGGGACCCTACCTGCAGGGGCGGCATCCTGCCGCCCCGCATGTTCCAATATTCCACCGATTCCCCCACTACAACAAACCCTCTAGGCTCCTTTTCCAAAGGAGCTGTCAGCGAAGCTGACTGAGGATTGCCCTTTGTTGTGACTTTTCCGGCATTTGAATCCTCCGCCAGGCTTTGCCTGCCACCTCCTTTGGAAAAGGAGGCTTTTTAAGGACATCGCCACACTCTATATCCCATTTATAGAACCAAATTAGAACATATCGAGGTATCTCATGTTGACCATCAACTACCCCCTCACAATCCAAGTCGTTGCGGCGCTTGCCCTTGCCTTGGTGATTAGTCTCCTGGCAACACCGCCTGTCAAGCTCTTCGCGGAGCGAGTCGGCGCGATTGATGTTCCGAAAGATAACAGGCGCGTACATAAAACACCCATCCCCCGTCTGGGTGGACTTGCTATTTTCATTGGCTTTGTAGTCAGTGTCATCGTCTTTGCCGACATTGACCGTGAGATCCAAGGCGTACTCTTGGGCGCACTCCTCATCGTTACCGTTGGCGTGGTGGATGACATCATCCAGCTACGCGCTTGGCAAAAGTTTTTGGCACAGATCGTAGCAGCCCTTGTCCCTGTGTTTCATGGGGTGGTCATTGATCTGGTCTCAAACCCCAACATCTTTGCAGTGTCAGATTATCTCACTCTAGGCTACCTTGCAATCCCGCTGACTGTCCTCTGGATTGTGGGCATTACAAACGCAGTCAATCTCATCGATGGATTAGACGGACTTGCCGTTGGCGTTTCTACCATTTCATCCCTCACCATGCTGGTTGTGGCACTTCTGGTCACCGCAGATGCCAACGTGGCGCTGATCCTTGCAGCCCTCGCCGGGGCTTGCCTTGGATTTTTGCCCTACAACTTGAATCCCGCCAAAATCTTCATGGGGGACACAGGCGCGCTTCTATTGGGCTATCTTCTTGCTACCATGAGCATTCAAGGACTCTTTAAGTTCTATGCCATCATCTCCTTTGCCGTTCCTTTCATGGCACTGGCACTGCCGATTTTGGATACATCTTTCGCCATCCTGCGGCGGATCGCCAAAGGGCAGAGTCCCATGACACCGGATCGGGGACATTTACACCACAGACTCCTTGATCTGGGCTTCTCACAAAAGCAAGCAGTGTTTATTATCTACTTAATCAGCGGCTTCCTGGGCATGATCGCCGTTATTATGACCTCCAGCGGTCAAACACGCATTGTATTCACCGTTCTGGCATTCGTGGCAATCGCCGCCTGTGTCTGGATTATTCTGCGCGGTCCCGCACGGAAGCCCGTGGCAAAGGAAGATGAAACCGCGGAAGTCAAAGGAGACGAGCATGACACCGATTAAAGTAATGAGCATCTTCGGCACACGCCCGGAAGCCATCAAGATGGCTCCCCTACTCTTAGAACTCAACAGCCGCCCTGAATTTGAGTCTGTCACCTGTCTCACGGCACAGCATCGGGAGATGTTAGACGCTGTGATGGCGCGTTTTGAATTGGACGCAGAGTATGACCTGAACATTATGGAACCGGGTCAAACCCTCTATACTGTTACTGCCAAAGCGCTTTTGGGTCTCGGCACCATTTTAGAAAATGCAAAGCCGGACTGTATTCTGGTTCACGGAGATACAAGCACTACATTCACAGCGGCTCTCGCCGCCTTTTATGCAAAAATCCCTGTAGGACATGTGGAAGCGGGGCTTCGTTCCGGAGATAAATATTCCCCCTATCCGGAAGAGCTCAACCGCAAACTGGTCACACAAATCGCAGATATGCACTTTGCTCCCACGGCGCGTAATGCGGAAAACTTGAAGCGGGAATGCATTACAGATGGCGTGTTCATCACCGGAAACACTGTAATTGATGCCATGCGCTATACCCTAGACAGCTTTGCAGGCAAATTCGGCAATGTACTGGATACCTTGGACTGGGAAAACCGCCGCATCATCACCCTCACCTGTCACAGACGGGAAAACTATGGCGAGCCCATGCGAAACATCTTTGACGCGGTGAAAACACTGGCGGCACGTTATCCGGATGTGGAGTTTGTCTATCCGGTTCATCCGAGTCCCACTGTGAAAGATACCGCTCAAGAGATACTGGGTAACTGTGAACGTGTCCATCTGATTGATCCTCTGGACACCGCAGAAATGCACGCGCTGATGAATCGAAGTTACTTTATCTTAACCGACTCCGGCGGCATTCAAGAGGAAGCGCCCTCTCTGGGTAAGCCTGTCCTCGTTCTCCGTCGGGAAACGGAACGCCCCGAAGCCATCGAAGCGGGTACCGTCCGTCTCGCCGGAGTAGACCGAGAAGAGATCATCACCCTTGCTGAGACTCTCTTAACAGACCCCCTCGTCTACAGCGCTATGGCAGATGCTGTGAATCCCTATGGAGACGGCTACGCATCCCGCCGCATTGCAGACGCGATCCTCTGGCACTTTGGACAGTCAGACAAACAGCCGGAGCCCTTTACTCCACAGATCGGGGGATGATAGACTGTGAAGCAAAGCAGAAAGCCCGCCACCTTTGTCATCATCGCGGTGCTGCTTGTGTTTGCCCTGCTTGCATTCTTCCTCTTCTTTCGTGATGTGGAGACCCCGGAAGTCCGTCTGGCAGAAAGTCCCGCCACAGAAGAAGACGAAGGGATGCCCCATAACCCTGCCGCTCTCATCGAGATCACACCGGATAATGTGCAAGCGGTAATCGCCACACTGGAACGTACCGAAGCCTATTCCCGCACCATCAGCCAAACACGTTACTGGTCAGAGGGTACAGGCTCCGCCACCTCAGAGGCTGACATTTGGCTTAGTCCCTATGCACTTCGCATCATCTGGGCAGACGGAGAGAACATGATTCTCACTGAGGGCGAGTACCACATCTGGTTTGATGACCGCCCCCACCAGACCCGCCCTGTCACAGCAGGGCTTGGCGTGTCCCTTGAGCAGATTTTAGATGAGTTCCAAGGCATCCCAAGCTATGAATCTGTCTTAGAGCTTGACCCCGATCAAATCGTTGAAGCCGGCTATGTCTTAAAAAACATCGGCGGTGTGTATGAATATTGTATTTATCTGGTCTTCGCAGGCGGAACGTTGGGCTATACCGATCGTTATTACATTTCCCTCTCCTCCGGTCTCCTCATTGCCATGCTAACCACGGACGGTGATGTCCCGGTATTCCGCATGGATACCCTACGTCTGACCTTGGACGCACCACCAGCGGCTATGTTCCTCCTGCCGGATGGGACGAATGTATTGCATGGTTCGTAAGGAATTTATAGTTTGGACGATGAAGCTGTAAGGGCAAACACCCGCCTCTGCGGAGGCACCCTCTTTTCAAAAGAGGGTAGGGGCTGAATACAAGAGTGCCACGATCGTATCCTTTCCCTCTTTTGTAAAGAGGGTGCCGCCCGCAGGCGGCGGGTGTTTTGCCCTTACACAACAAGTTCATAATAGGCATGGTGCCCAAGCCTCCTTTTCCAAAGGAGGTGGCAGGCGAAACCTAAGGTCGGATTCAGCACGCTGCAAGTCCACCTAAGAGCAATCCTCAGTCAGCTTCGCTGACAGCTCCTTTGAAAAAGGAGCCTATGTACCAAATAAACACTCCCACAGCTACACAACAATACCCCATCCCTCCCCTACGAATCCCCTTTGCCAAGCAAAGGCCACACCCATAGGAAAACCAGCACACCAAGGACAAGGAGCATCTCGTCCTCGCCCTCTTCTAAGAAGAGGTAGATAAGCACCAAAACAAGTAAGATATCTCCAAAATCAATCGATTCCGGCAGACGACCTTTAAGTGTCCCACGCAGATTGGCAGGGGCATCGAGTATCGACCCGAGATCAAACTTAGACTTCTCTTCCGCTGATTTTGCCGCCGCACCCTCTCGGTTTCCACCCAAGCCCGATAAGAGTGTCCGCCACACAGATGTATCCATCGGCGGAGATTCCGGTGCAGGCGATTCTGATCGCGGCTCAGATGGTATATGGGGAACCACAGGCGGAACCGGGCGGAGATCGTCTACATCTTCCACCCGCACATATCGCCCTGTATTGCCGAAATAGCGGTTATACATGTCCCCACCCTCCCCTCTGACTGTGACCCAGTTTAGTCAAACATCACACGCGCCGCCCGCACCATCTGTGCAATGGTGACCGCACGTTTGAGCTGTCCCCGCCGCTCCTCTTTGAGATGGGGCGTTACAGCTTGTAAGAGCGCCGCAGTGCCAACACCGGAAGACAGCCCCGCTGTCAGCTTCCCGAGTAGCTTTGGATCAAGCCCGCCAAGCACCCCATCTAAGCCAAGTCCGCCAGAGGGCGCAGATGCTGTCTCTCCCACGCTTGCCGTAGAGTGCGCGGCTCCGCCGGCACCTCCCATAAAGCTTCGGGCAAGCGCCATGATTTTTTCCATCTCTTGCGGATTATTCAAAATCCCATTTAATTTATCCTCAAGCTCACCCATGGCACCAAACCTTTACTGTTCTTACCGCTTCTCTGTAATCTGCTGGCGAATCTTTCCAATGAGCCGCGCACCCTCTGGCGTGCCCATCAGATTATCAAATGTTTGCTTGAGCGCCGCCATATCTCCTGATTGCACCGCAGCTTTCAAGCGTCCGGCATCTTGCTCCATCATACGTTTGACCGCTGCACCGTCCTTTGATGCGGAAATATCCCCCAAGCCCTGTGCATGTTCCCGCATGATGTTCGCAGCATCGCTCAGCTTGCTCTTATTTTCATTTCGTTCCATATGTCCACTCCTTAGACTGATTTTCACCAGTATATGCAAGTGTTTTAAGAGAGGTACGCTTTCACATGAATATCCTAGTTTTTTCCGATTCTCACGGCGAAACAGCCTTAATGGCAGACATGGTACGCAAAGTCTCGCCCGACTGCATTGTGCATTTGGGCGACTATGACAAAGATGCCAAGGCACTCCGCACACGCTTCCCTGACATCCCGCTCCACATGGTACGCGGCAATTGTGATGTTCTCTCCAGCGCCTCGGATTTGGAAGAAATCATCCTTGCAGAGAAAAAGGTCATCCTGACACATGGACATCCTTATCATGTCAAAGAGAACTATCAAGCACTTACCAATATGGGTCACTGTGCAGGCGCGGATCTCCTGCTCTTTGGACACACCCACATTCCCTATTACGAGCAAGTGGGCAATATGCACGTATTAAACCCGGGCAGCGCGCAGAAGAGCTGTGCCCTTGTGCGGATTCAAGACGGCGAGATTCGCTGTGAGCATTTGTCTCTTTTGTAGGAGTGATTATCAATCGCCCGCCTGATCGTAGATCAACCCGTAGGGGCGGGGTTATCCCGCCCGTTCTATTGTTTCTGTACAGATTATAGATGCAGTGCGGATTGATACCCCGGGCGGGATGACCCCGCCCCTACAATTCGCAAGTGACAGCAACCCGGGCGGCAGAATGCCGCCCCTACACATAGTCTATTGTCGAACAAACCCCATTTATGAAGGAGTTTTCCAAACATGGCAAGAATCGCAGTAAAAGTAGGTACCTCTACCCTCACCCACGCAAATGCAAGCTTAAATCTCCGCCAGATGGAGCGTCTGGTGCGGGTACTTTCAGACCTGAAAAGCGCGGGACATGAAATCATCCTTGTCTCATCAGGGGCAATCTCTGTGGGCGTACAAAAACTCAGGCTCCCCGGTCGTCCAAGTGAGCTGCCTGTCAAACAAGCCGCCGCCGCTGTGGGGCAGTGTCAACTGATGCATCTCTATGATAAGTTCTTTGGCGAATACGCTGTCACTGTGGGGCAAATCCTACTCACACGCGGCGATGTGGAGCAGCCGTCTATCAAGGAAACACTGCTGAACACCCTCCACGCCATGGTAAAGCTGGGTGTGATCCCTGTTATCAATGAAAACGACTCCGTGAGCCACGAGGAGATCGAATCCACCGACCACATTTTCGGTGATAACGACACCCTCTCCGCCATCGTTGCAGATATGTGTCAGGCAGACATTTTGGTGCTCCTCTCCGATATCGACGGTCTCTATGACCGTGATCCGCGTGAGCACGCGGACGCGCTCATGCTGGAAGAAGTCCACGAACTGACGGATACGATCCGTCAAGGCGCAATGGGCGCAGGCACCTGGCGCGGAAGCGGCGGGATGATCACAAAGCTCCAAGCCGCCGAAATCTGCATGAATGCAGGCATTGACATGATCATCACCAACGGCGAACATCCGGAACACCTCTACAACATCGCCGACGGCAAAAAAATCGGCACCCGCTTTTTTGGTAAATCGCAATAATTCGCTAACCTTGTAGGGCGCGGCGACCTCGACGCGCCGCCAAACATCATCCACAACAATAAACGGCGTGTCGAGGTCGCCACGCCCTACATGATATCAAGGAGGTCTCCCCATGACAGTCCTAGAACAAGCCAAACGTGCCAAAGCCGCAAGCAAAGCTCTTGCGATGGCAAGCACCAGCGCAAAAAATGAAGCCCTTGCAGACATTGCAAAGGCTCTGGATCATAAGCGCGCCCAAATTCTGGCGGCAAACGAAACAGATATCGCCCTCGCCCGCGAAAACGGCATGGCAAGCGCCATGCTCGACCGTCTCACCCTCACAGATGAGCGCATCTCCGGTATCATCGGCGGCATCCACGAAGTCATCGCCTTAGAAGACCCCATTGGGGTCTTCCTCAGCATGTCTACCCGCCCCAATGGACTCCAAATCGGCAAAAAACGCGTCCCATTGGGCGTGATTGCGATTATCTATGAATCCCGCCCGAACGTAACAGTAGATGCTGCCGTCCTCTGTCTCAAGGCAGGCAATGCAGTTGTACTACGGGGCGGGAAAGAGGCTTTTCACACAAACTCCGCCCTCATGGAGATCATGCGGAACGCGCTCGCAAAGAGCGAAATCCCGGCAGATGCCCTCCATCTTGTAGGCGATACAAGCCGTGAATCTGCGAACACTCTCATGGGACTCACCGGACTGATTGATGTCTTGATTCCCCGTGGCGGCGCGGGTCTCATCCGCACGGTGCTGGAGCACGCCAAAGTCCCGGTGATCGAGACCGGCACCGGTGTCTGTCACATCTACGCGGACAGTGCGGCAGATTTAGAGATGGCGGCGGATATCATCCAAAACGCCAAGTGCTCCCGCCCCTCTGTCTGCAACGCGGCGGAGACACTGCTGGTGCACAAAGACATCGCTGAAGCTTTCCTCCCCATGGCAAAGGCTCGTTTGGACGAGTACAAAGTCGAACTGCGGGGAGACGTAGAGACCAGACGCATTTTGGGCGATTCTGTCATTCCCGCCACAGAAGAGGATTACGGCATGGAGTTTTTAGACTACATCCTCGCCGTCAAAGTCGTGGCAGATTTAGATGAAGCACTGGCGCACATCGCGGCTCACAGCTCCGGTCACTCGGAGTGCATCGTGACAGAAAGCTACACCAACGCCCAGCGTTTCTTAAACGAGGTAGATGCGGCAGCCGTCTACGTAAACGCCTCCACCCGCTTTACCGACGGCGGCGTATTCGGCTTGGGCGCGGAGATTGGCATCTCCACCCAAAAGATGCACGCCAGAGGTCCCATGGGGCTGGGTGAGCTGACGTGTACAAAGTTTGTGGTCTATGGGGATGGGCAAGTGCGGTAGTGTAGGGAATTTATAGTTTGGATGGTGAAACTGTAAGGGCAAACACCCGCCTCTGCGGAGCCACCCTCTTTTCAAAAAAGGGCAGGGGTTAAAGGCGAAAGTGCCACAATCGCATCCTTACCCTCTTTTGAAAAGAGGGTGCCGCCCGCAGGCGGCGGGTGTTTTGCCCTTACAATAGGCACAAGTACCCAAGCCTCCTTTTCCAAAGGAGGTGGCAGACGAAGCCTAAGGTCGGATTCAGCACACTAGGACAATCCTCAGTCAGCTTCGCTGACATAACTGACGCCCCAAGAGGGCAAGGCGAAGCCGCAGACCGATTGGTATGGCGGAAGGAATGCCTGTGGTAGCTCCTTTGGAAAAGGAGCCTATGTACCGAATAAGCAACTGCCACAGTTTCATCATCACCCACAAACCAAAAAGTGCCAGCGTCTCACCGCTGGCACTTTCCCTTAAAAATACACAATCAGCAAATCCACAACCTCGCCATAACTCTGTATCCCACTCTCCACGCCATAGCCCTGTAGCATGGTCTCATTGAGGGTATCCATCACCTGCGCCACCCGTTCGTGCCGCCGTTCGCGGTAGGTGCGCATGTCGGCAAAGTCGGCAAACACATAGTCCGGCAAGGTCTCCTGTATTGCCCAAAAGCGATCGGGGTCCGCACGATGTAGAGCGTTTGAGAGATACAGATACCCCATCAGCCAAGCGGAATAGGCGAACGTTGGATTCTCACTTTTAATCCCCGCCAAGATCGCAATGAAGTTCGCCTCATTTTCATCTGCAATCCCCCGCTGGTGCGCAAATTCATGGAGCACCGTTGCCGGGATTCGGGAACGTGGGGCTAAGATGTTGATATTCGCCTCCCCTGTAAAGGGAAAGTAGAAACCGGTGTAAGCAGTCATCGCCCAGATGGGTGAACTAATCAGCGGCTTCGGTCTGAAATCTCGATGGGTGAGAAATGGAAACACTTCTTCAATGCCATAAAAGGCATACACACTCTCATCAAAAATCTGCTCAATGGAAACTGCAACGACTCCCGCCTCATCCCGCTCCACCAGATGGGCGGTTTCGATCAAACCCTCCGCAAAGATGCCTGTCACACGCTCCAGATCGTCCACAGTGGCACCCTCGGCGGTGATCCCGGCACGCTCTTGGAAGCCGTCTGCGTAATAATTTGCACCCCAGAAGAGACTGAATGCCGCAAGGACCGTGAGACCCATTGCAAGTCCACCGATGAAAATGCGATACAGCCCATATCCAAGAGACATGCGCCGGCGAACCATTCGCACAATGGCACGGACAAGGAGTGCAATCGGCAATGTCAACAAAACAACAATCATCGGCTCCGCTACAGAAAATCTGACCCAATGGGTGGGGCGTTGCAATACACGAACAATCCGCCAACTGATGTTGTCTACCCAGAACGTCATCACAGCTCGATTATCACGAAAGAGCAAAAATAGGAGCAGAATGATCACTGTAATCCCAAGCCAAATATGCAGTTTTTTATGTTCGCGCAAGAATTTCATGAACATCTCTCCAATGTTTTAAGTCTGCTCCGCACTTTGGAAACACGAAATAGAAGTAATAGTATCCCCGAAAAACACGAGGTATTCCCATGATTTATGATCTCATCATCATAGGCGCCGGTGCCGCCGGACTCTTCGCTGCCGCAAATGTACCCCCTGATTGGCGGGTGCTTCTGTTGGAGAAAACCAATCGTCCCGGGCAAAAGCTATTGATGGCAGGCAGCGGACAGTGCAATTTGACCAATGCCGAAGATATCAAAACTTTTCTCACACGCTATGGTACAAATGGGTCGAAGCTCCGTCCCGTGCTCTTTCCATTTTCCAATCGCGCCCTCATGACATGGCTGGAAACACACGGTCTCCCGCTCTTGACGAGGGCAGACGGCAAAGTCTTTCCCGAATCTCTAAAAAGTATGGATGTCCTGCGTCTCTTTCTTGATCTGGCAACACAAAACAAGGTTGAACTGCGTCTCAATACCCCCGTCACATCGCTGATCCCGCGCCCAGAGGGTGGCTTTGATCTCCAAACACCAACAGAACATCTGCGCGCTCGGCATGTCTTGGTCACAAGCGGCGGTGCATCCTATCCGCAAACCGGGTCAGACAGTACATTTTTTGACTGCTTAGCGGCGTTGAACATCCCCCTCATTGAGCGCCGTCCGGCACTGGCACCCATCTATGTACAGGACTATCCATATGTAGACATCTCCGGCATATCCATTCCGCAGGCAGCGCTCACGCTCCAGGCAGATGGTGCAAAACCCATCCGTGGACGCGGCGATCTGCTCTTCACACATCGCGGCTTTTCCGGTCCTCTCATCTTGACACATGCGCGTTATGCTACGGCAGACATGAGCCTCACACTAAACTACCTACCGGATGCAGACCCCACGGCATTGCGAAAGTCTCTGCTGAAGCAAACCTCCGGCGAGCGGCGGCAGATTCTGACACTCTTAGAGGATAGTCTCCCTCTCCCCCGCAGATTTTTGGAACTCATCTGCCAAAGAGCAGATATCTCCCCCGACATAAAAGCCTCTCAGCTAGGCGGCTCCGAGATGGCTACATTCGCCGCCCTGCTCACC
>Ga0123355_10006388_pt1 | contig 17452 bp, 4 predicted proteins | sample TergutEmb28metaG_3_FD_89872 | JGI IMG/M metagenome (GOLD analysis project Ga0123355, IMG submission 89872) | Embiratermes neotenicus P1 segment gut microbial communities from Petit-Saut dam, French Guiana - Emb289 P1 | ecosystem: Host-associated > Arthropoda: Insects > Digestive system > Gut ...
AAAAAAAAAAAACTGTGCCGTTTACGAGATAATGTGGACACATGACAATAAGGTGCATGCGCATTACGTGTTGGGTAACTAACAAACACAATCAAAATATTGCTTTTCCGCAGCAACCATGGTTACACGAACGCGCCTCTATGTTATGTCATACGTACACTGCTTGTCTTGTTTTCTTATATGGCTCAATAGTCGAAATCGGACCTAGATCATCTCATTCATGTTTCTAGATCACACAAACACATACACATGCACACACACACACGCCACACACATACCCACACACACACACCCACACACACATACGGCTGCTCTGAACGAGTGATCAGTTCATCGCCGAGGCCGCTACCTACACAACACACCGCAAACTGACGAGACGAACATCCATGACGTCAGTGAGATTCGAACCTTCCAGCCCAACAATCAGGCTGTTGCAGAACTATGCCTTAGACCGCACAGCCACCGGGATCGGCGAAACATATATAATTAGCGCGATAAAATAAGGAGGATGAGGTCGATGGAGCAAGTGGCACTCATGGGGGAAAGGAGAATTGTATGTTGGGGTTTGGTTGGAAACCTTGAGAGAGACCGCTTGTAAGACCTAGGCGTAGATGGGAAATATTAAAATGAATCTTCGAGAAATAGGATGGGATGGCGTGGACTGGATTGATCTGGTGAGATCTTGTGAACACGGAAATGAACCGTCAAATTCTACAACATTCGTGAAATTTTCTCAAACAGACGAGAAACTCTTTAACTTCGCAAGACGCAATGTGCCATGTAGTTTTTTATTTCTCACATTACGCACACATGGCTTGTTAAGTTCTAACACGTCAAGCCATACAATATAAATGGATATATATTGAATCGTAGTGTTTTTTTTTATTTATGTGGACTACACAGACTAATTCATTGCTGGCCATGTGTTTACGCTGTTCTGATTATCCAAGTTTCGACAGTTTTAAAATTTCCTTTCCTCTCAGCGATACCGCGGACTTGCAATGACATCGCGATAAACTACGCATGCCCCGTTACACGACCCGCTCCCCAAACCAACTCAATGAATCACGGCCCTTGATAAATTATTTAGCCAAGAAATTCCCCGAAATTTATGAAACCCAAAGGTTCAGTGCCGTGTTCAGAGTAGCCTGACACTGGTCCTTACCCAGAGCGACAGCAGTCCATGTCCCTCAACAGATTCCTTGAAACTCCATTTTAATATTATCTTTTTCCACTTACGTCTAGTCTCCCAAGTCATTTCCCCGCGAACATCCTGCACACAACTGCATGATTAAATAACTTTAGAATAAATAAATAAATATATGAAAAGACGAGAAAAATTTACGCATTCAAAAACTTAAGAATTATTAATTACATGACTAGTTACACGCCAATTACAATTTACATTAGTTACGTAAATTACAAGCTAGAAACTGGCTTTGCCCGACCTACTGTTCGCTCAGATCATACACTATAATTTAAAAAACAGACAATGATATTTCGTTCAAGGCCAGGAAATTCGCGATTTTTATTCCACTATACCTCCGTCCAGCGTCGAGGTTAAGAATGACTGCAGCTACACTTCTACTCCCCCTACGTGCCTTCATAACGCGGGCACAGCCTACTTCACGTTTACTTACTACGTCCTAAACGACTTCGAAGCTCGTTCCGCCGCGGTTTCCCAGTGCGTGTTTCTGTTCTCGTAGAGTATTGTTCACTTCTAGAATTTTGGCGCTATCCCTCCACGGATCCTCTAGTCCCTGTAGTTTCCTAGCATGTTGAGGACACAAACAGCAATAACAGCTGCACCGCTACTTTAACACAAGAATATCATCCCAAGAATGTATTCAATCGGAGAAGGGTGGGGGCGGGGGGAAGCGAGACCGCGAATATCAAGTACAGTACACGGTGCATTCAACTGTACTGCGCGTAGGACGAACTATTAATACATACTGAGATCAGGGATTCTCAAAACCAGGATCGTGAACTCCCAAAATGATGAAGGGAACCTCGTGGCTTGATAATTTGTTAGCAGTTACTGGTACTATTTAGGTTTCAAAGTCAGTGCGATTTATGATTTTGGGGCGCAGACAAAAATGTGTGAAGGCCGATGAATCGGTTATCTGCGTTCGGTAAGAATAGTGGTGGAGGTCTCTTTGTGTCTGCGTGAAGACAGCTGCCGGAATGCAACTAACGAACAATCGTACGACTTGCCATAGCGCCATTTCTGGGATATACGGCGGCAGCCTGTCGGGCCCATCTCCGAGGGTCAAGCAGTCCAGGAGGAATTACTACTTGATCTTTGAAGATGGGACCGTTATGTTGTCCCGAAACTTCGACAACTACCTACCAACCTACGCTGCCTAACTTCCCAAAAGAAGAACGACCTCAACTGCACCGTAGCGGAAGCTAAGTATCTGTTCCATGAAGACAGTGAACGATAGTCTACTGAGAACAATACGCGGCAGACATTAGGGCCACGATACTGAAGAAGGTGGCGTAGGTGCGTCTTCACGGTGTGATGCTGCAACTCGTATGGGGATATGTTGCTGCTACTTGATCTGCAGAACTGCAGACAGGCAGATTACGGGGTGATACACCATTTGACATGAAAGAGGAACCACACAAAAGTGATACAGTTTGCCTTAGAACAGATCAGGGCGCAGTAAGGATGGAAACAAGACCATGCTCTGCTGCAAGACCTAATAAATAACATTTATAAAACAAGCTGGATATAAATAAACACACTTAAGTGGAACACAACACAAGTTTTATTGTAATTTTTTAATTACAATACAACCTGTGTTGTGTTCGACGTAATAAGTGTGTTTATTTAGTAATTACAACGGGTGGCTTTCATAAAGAATCTGCATTTAATATAGGGTCAGGGGTAAAGCTCCCATCACAAAAACGTGACAGATGGAGCAAATGAAAACGGGCTGTTATCACGCAGCAGATTTGGAAGGGGGCGGAATGCAAACCCCGTAAACGTATTAAGTGTACATACTGGGTCTTGGCTAGGGGGAAAAGGATTGCATTCTCTCCAGCCAGTGACAAATGATTGGAACCAGTAGCCTATGCTGAATTGCGTCAATACTGCGGGTAGCGTAAAATATTGATCATCAACACAAGATGATGTCCAAACAAGCTGCCTAACTGCTTTAACCATTCCACAGCTTGCGACCGAAAACATATTCATTTTTAAAAACTGATCTGTGTAGCACCTCATTTATTTTGGGATGATGCAGGAACAAGACATCACTAACATGGGCAGAACTGTACTGGTTTTTGAGGAAGGAAAAGAGAAAGGGCATTAGTCAATCCAAAAGATTCCAGCGGTGGAGGATTCTTACAATACTGTACTACATCGTGATGTACACCTTCTCCATACTAAAGAAGAGACAGCAACCAGGTGTTGATGGATGACAAAACAGTTAAGGCTTTTGTGCTCCATATTCACCAGGTGATCAATGGCGTATCTGTAGCATCAAAATCCACAAAGACCTTTAGAAGTGAAGTTCCTACTCTTCAGGACCCAGGTGAGTTGCTGGTGTACCATACACTCCATTACCGTAACTACATAACTGCTAAGACTAATCGGTCTGTACACACCTGTGACTGATTTATCTACCATGTTTCATGATGAGAATAGCTGTTTTTCTTTCCCAAGCACACAGGACTGAGCTCTGTCCACATGTAATACATGGACTGTACAGTACAACTCCTTTCATGTGGGTGGATAGTAAGAGACCATTTTGTTGGAAGTCATGCAAAAAACATGGGATAACATTGTGAAGAGAAGAAAGACTTATGCTAGTGAAGCAATTCACAATATACAGACCCTTAACAACTAATAAAAAGAGAAGGCCAGAAGAAGAAGAAGAAGAGGAGTGCTAAACGTACATAAATATGGCAAATCTGTAACAACAAATCCGTATGGTGACTACACGGATGATTTGTATGCACTCGGCATGCCAAGAGGGACAGTCAAGAGAATGAAAAACACGAATGAGTACAAAAAAGTTAATCCACAAACATGGAAAAGGCACATGAAGACAAGGAAGGCTTGAGAGCCTCTTTCAAATCTCTCTTACAGAATGGGGGAAGACCTCAATAAGTTGAATGTACTACTGTGAAACAACTATCCATTTTTTCTAAAGTAACACCAGTAAGATGAGTTAAGGGAAAGCATTAAACATCTGAAATACAAGAAAACAACAAAAAATGAAATATATCTTCCACTTAGGCCTACAATAATAATAAAGAAAAATTCACTTTAACACCTGTTCCAAATAACTTTTAGGTGTTTTTTAAAAATTCAAAATTATGAGCACCTGATGCGAAGACCATTGTTTCAGAGGTAGAATGCTTGCAGGAAAGCTTAGAGGTAGATGGGAAGATGTTGTTGGCAGAAATGGCATACATTTACTTGAGATATGGGACTGGAAGGTGGCAACAAGGAACAGAGAAGGTTGGAGGCAGGAGATAGAAGCCATGGCCCCAAAATAGGCTACAGTGCAATAAAATAAGTTGTGGAGACAATGTACATTGATGACCTAGCATTTGTGACTAAACCATACGGGATTTTCATGAACTTCAGAATAGGAATTCTTAAAAAAATAAAAAGCGTGAGTTTCTTAAAATCGGCAGTCAAAGATATACTTCACTGAAGGACACTGTTGAAATTTTGCTTGTTTTCTACGTTTTCATCCGCTTTAGATAAAACTCAGTACAGGGAGTCCAGAACAATTTACTGAGTGATATATTGTGTTTTTTTTATTTACTTGCATATACCTTGTACCTATTTATTTCCTTGATCACCTCCTAACAATTCATACCTAGAAGCAAAAGTCGGTGACCAACAGTGAAAGTGTTTTGCTAGCTGTGACATGAATCTAGTGAAAATTGATGAAGAGAAAGCCATACATGACTTTGAGGCAACAATGAATTTGGCTTTATACATTTATTCTCTCCTTTAGGTGAAATTTGGCATAAGGGGTCAGAATACAATACCATTCAACATGTGCACATTTCGTAAAAATCAGTGCAGGGAAGATCACTCTTTTCTTACAGACATGAATGTAATCACATGTACGCACACAATGAAATTCTTCTAAGCTCCTCCCCTCACCTTCACCACTCCACACTCATTCCACATTCGGCCAAGGCGTGGTGACATTTCAAAAGCACAGTTGCAGCATGGTTGTAACAGTACAGGCACCTTCCTGCTACTGGGTTCCAAAAATCATCTCATTACTTTTGAAACTTTTTCTTCAAAAACGAGCATTCCAGAAATACCATGTATCAGAACCAAAAATCCCAAATGATTGACAAAATAAAATAATACTTCCAGGAATGATGCATGTGATGTAATTATGCACTGTTTATATGAACTGTTTTTATTGGACCAGATACAAGGGATGATATTTGCAGGAAAACAGCACATACCAAAATGATGTACAGAGGTTTCACCATATTTGCATTATGAATGGTGAGAGTTTTCAAGCCTTTACTTCTTCCATATAAGATTACTCTCATAAGCACATTCAGTATTAAAAGAATGCCTATAAATGTTTTCAATATGTTTACACAATACTAAGTTTTTCATTTCTCTCTCTCTCTCTTTCCCTAAATTAACATACAGATGATATAAGAGTTTCTTGAGAAATGATTTTAACGGGGGGGGGAGTCAACACACATTTCTTTAAAAAAATTGTAACCATCAGTATCAGATGAACAGTGTCCACTTCAATGGCATAAACACACTAATCATGTCTTTCAGGCATTGACAGGTAGTTTCACATAACAGAAAAAGTGCTTGCACTAATGCATATAACCTAAAAATTAGTACATATGTTGCATCCTTATGATGATGCTTATACAACTGAAATCACAAGAGTAAAAATTATACAAAACTTCAGATCTCTATGGTCCTAGATTCAAAACATACTAAACAGTCATTGCATTTTGCCAGTAACATGAGATAGTAACAAATATAACACATGGCACTTACCCAAACATTCTGAACATTTTCATCAGAAGCATTAATGCACACGTGCAACACAAGTGACTTATAGTGGTTTCAACCATTTTACGATACAGTCAAAATGCAGCATGGAGAAACAATGTTTCATGAGATCTAACACCACCTTAAATCCACGTAAATTAGCAAAGCCAAACAGAACGGCTGCTGGATACCAAGAGATTCTGCTACTCCAAAAGAAAAGAGTTGGGAGACAGGAAGGAAATCATGTGTTATAAAAATGGGAAGTAATGAGATAATTAAAAAAATGCAAGCAAGCAAGAACTGGTGGAAATGAAAATTCAGGTCAGTACAGGCAGGTCTCGTTTTATGCCAGCAAAACATTCCCGAAAAATGTTGAGCAAATCGAAATCGTTCACACTGAACAAAAATTCCCATTTAAAACAGTATATATCCTGGGGGTTGGGGGATAGACAAACTCATTCTATATAGTGTACGACTGTACCACTAGCAGACATATGGACCTGTAGAGTATATATCTACTGTATACAAAGTATATATGCATTTCTATACAATATATTTATTTATTTCTAATACAATACAAATACAAGAGACTCATGTCCATAGTTTTTGGTACCACTGTTTCTAACAGGACTGTGGTAGTCTTGCTATATAAACACTTTAGTTCCTGACTTATCACTTTCTGGGATTCTATCATCATTATCATGAATGGTATGTACGCCAATGCGAGTGTACCAAACATTATGGCATACATAACAAATCTGTTCACTTTTTCAAGTCAGCTTATTATGTCTAATTTCTCTTCTATATTAATTGTCTTTCACCAATTTTTCATCTGCACTGCACTAGGTGACGCAGATTTATGTTTCTCACTCATGTTTGTACCAAAAGCCAATGATGATGATGAGGGAATTACATGAGCTGTGTGCTTATATCACAAGTGTGATCAATCCATACGCGTGACTTACAGCATGACAGTGTTGTCACTTTCTGTTAGCCTCCAACAAAGTGCAGACACATTTCGTCCATGCCAAATCACGTTGAACTAAAAATTATCACATATCACCTATGCCATACATCGTTAAACTGACCATTATTGAGTAAATTCAAAAAGTGGTGTAAATTTTCAAGTTGTGTTAAAGCAAAATCATGCAAAAAGAAATCGCTTATAAAGAGACCTGCCTGTAATATACATTCTGGGAGATGTGTGTTCAATGCTTACAATCATTAGCATCAAGGCATTTGAATATACTGTTTTTCACTAAGATCAGAAAAGACAGATAATTTCTTCAGTGGCCAAGTGACTATCACCGAATGCAGAACAATTCACCTCCACAGATGACTAGTAAGAGGTTCATACATACAGGTTTGTAAGACATGAGTTATACAATACATGAAACTTGCAAATTTAGTAACATAAACCGTAAATTATAATGTACATGTTCTGCAGTATACAGTCAATATTTCAGGCCCTTTGTCATCTGCTCTCATATTTCTTCCCAAAGAAACAAATAAATGCAGGAATGTGATACAAGAAAGTGGAATACACAGTGCCACTCTGTATCTGGTCCCATACAATCATGGCACATACATCTTATCACAGAAGTGCAAAACCTTTAAGAAAGATATACACTAACATAAAAAATTAAAAAACAGTAAGAGTATCTTCATATATCAGTGTAGCAGCCCTCTTTCTTTTCAAACACACTTTAAAGTTTAAACACAGCAAAATCTTAATAGCATATTGGTGTTTAGTTTTGTACTGCTACATAAAGAAAAAATCTAGTCTTTGTACTATGAAAACAGTATTCCACTTAATACTTCCTTGCATTTAGTATACACAAGTACAAGGTTGAAGAACATTATGTTCATATACGCACTGTTAGCCAACCTGTTCCATGTACTTCAACATCATAACACAAATCCATATACAGCCTGCCTGTCACTACATCTGCATATCTGTAATGTTTGATATACCTGTAGCTTGAGGCAAACACAAAAAGGAAGATTTGAAATTACTGCATTTCCTGGTTCATAAGATTCATTTTTTTCCCCCTGAAAAATGTCACCAGAATTACCCAGCATCTTAAAACTGAAAGCTTAATGGTTATTAAATCCACAAAAATACCTTGTTAATTACACAATATGCCTTACCATTCGTGGCATATTATGAGGCAGGAAATATGGTATATATATATATATATATATATATATTCCAACAGGATTAATCTAGTTAGAAGTTGTATGCTTACAAGTCCACACAACAACATTATCACAAATCTCAAGAATAAATGTAAAACAAATCAGTGTAGTACCATGGGAACACAGCATTCTGTTTTTCACTACACAAAGGAACATATTCCAGCATGAGAAACATGCCCATGCATTGTCGCTTGATTTAAAAAGAATCACAGAACTTGCTACAGATCAAATGTACTGACTTGATGTAGGTGGACAGGGAACAGAGTTTCTTAATATGTCTTTTGATAACTGGAAAATGAGAAATATTAAGAATAAGTCTCCTGGGATGTTATATTGTGCTGATTGGTAGTTACTGATACTCTGAATGAGCATGCTGCTTTCATCTTCATGGTAAAGTAACAGCACAACTTTATCATGAGGAAAGCACTACAATCCTCTGAAATGCCAGTAAATATTTATCAATCAACATGCTATATCCCAAAGATCTATGTCTTCAGCAATACTTCTGTGAGAACCTTAAATCTCACAAGAGAAGTATAGTCAGAAGAGAATACTGTTAGAGTAGTCAGTAAAATTATTGTTAGGTATTTTTGCTCTTAGTCCTTTCACATTCCAACAATCTGTCCTATACTGTAGGGTAATGGCAGCGTATTTTTATATCGTTGTTATTATGTACAAACTTTGCCATCCCAATCACTATTTAAACAAAATATGCATAATGGCATGTTGTCTCAGTGATCACAATGTGCATGTTTCAGAAAACTGCCTTTGTATGGGCCTGCAGAATTAAAACCCTATGTGGAACTTCATCAATTTACCATATTTACTCAAATGCAAGATGAGGTTTTCCCCTTAAATTTAATGCCTCACTATTTGAGGTCATCTTAAAACTGTGCATGAAGCGATGAACCAGACCACGCCAAACTGGATCACTGAATTTGACCATGTGGAGCCAAACCAAGGCCTTCATCGTCAAATTATGTGAGGTCTGCGCTCTTCTGACATATTACATGGCTAGAGTGGTAATTCTGTACCCATGTTTTGTGACAACATATCAGTCCCAGCTTCAAGGATCAAGAAGTCCAAAAGAGAGAAGAATGCATGAGGAAATTTAACTGACACAGTGTTCAAAAATATATAAATAACCAATAAAGTGCACTTTAATATTTTATGATATTCTAATCCAAAGTAAAGGTGATGTGTCATCACCTATACTCTGGAACACATCACCTACACTCTGGATCATAACTCAACAGACTACTATCTTGGCCATCACTCTGCAAACACCCAACAATTTTAATGCCCATGATTTTAGTAATCATCCATCCTTAGCCTATATTTATATTACTTACATAATTTTAACCAAAACTACATAAGTTTAATTATTGTGGAGTGATGGTGACACATGAAACACAACTGCATTCTTGTAATAAGAACATCACCCACGTTTTGTGAATAAAATACTTCACGGAATTTTAAAGTGCATTATGTTGGTTACTGATACATTTTTGGATCAGATAAAGTCATGTCAAGATGGAACATACTAAAAGGACACAATCTCCTTTTTATTAAAACTTTTGTCCACCATCTAATTTCCTAAAGACATACAAACTTTTGGAAGCTGACTGTTTCTGTTTTCAGGCAAAGAAGCACCTAACTAGTGGACCCCTTAAATTGACTTGTTCTCAAACACAATGCGCCACATGAACAGGAACTTGTTAGGACACGTAAATGAGAACACATCTAGTCCAACAGCAGAAACATGAAAATGGCTATTGAAAAATTAAAAATTAACTACAAGACTCAAAACTAAAACCTGGAACAATCAACAAAATAAAAACCATAAAAAGAGCCATGAACTCAGAATGATCAGACCACAGACATGACACAAAAATCCAGAACACATGTATTGAAATTCTTAACACTGCTAAACACCTTCTGTGGAGAAAACTTCGCATCTTCATGGGTTCAAGTAAGTTTATTAACAAATAAATATTAGCGTAGTATGCAGTCAATGCGGATCATAACAGCATAGCAGCACATTTCACTAGAAATGAGTGTGAAGGGTTTTAAGAAGCGCTACATATCCAATGCAATGGATGGGACTGATGATGATATGTTATGGAATGGCAGTGAAGAGGATGAGGATGTTACCAGTCAGTGTGAGGAAGATGAAGGCACTGACTGTGAAGATGGGAGACAGGTGACACGGATCAATAAAGGCAGATAGAATCTGACATGTTTTGTGTACTCAGTGTATGAAATTAATATCAAAATATTTTTAATTTTCTTATTGGAGGTCACCTTAGATTTGGATAATAAATTTTCCCTTGGCAGACACTTTTTTTTTGGGGGGGGTGGGGGGGTCATCTTAGGTTAAAGTTGTCTTGCATTCAGGTAAATAAGGTATTTACATTCCAAAGTTTGATGTCAAAAGTCCACCATTAGCAGCACGAATCTCAGCAACTTGTTCAGGTGTTAATATTACTTTGGCCCCAGAAGGAAAGACTAGTCCATACCTATTTACATTATCATCACCTGGTATAACTACTAGTCTAGCTGTTTGATCCCTTTGCTGTACCCCATCAGTCCAATCTCTTTCTGGTCTGCTGCCTGGTTGTCCTCTCCCATGTGGCAGTCTGGCACCAGCATTTACATGAGCAACAGGAGTCTGTGCTCGAAATACTGAAGAACCAGAATTCCTTGCCTGGAGACCTGAAACACCAGAACTCGATGTCTGTGAAAAACAAATTTTACCTGGACTCCTCGTCACGCCAAGCACAACGCCAGAATCATGTGTTTGTGCCACTGGAGTGCCTGGACTCCTCGTCTTGCCAAGCACAATGCCAGAACTGCTTGTGTGTGCCACTGGAGTGCCTGGACTTCTCGTCTTGCCAAGCGCTGTGCCAGAACTGCTTGTGTGTGCCACTGGAGTTCCTGGACCCCTCGTCTTGCCAAGCACAGTGCCAGCACTGCTTGTGTGTGACACTGGAGAGCCTGGACTCCTGGTCTGCACTTCTGTAGTCACAGAATTTCTTGTCTTCGTTAATGGAGTCCCTGGAATTCTTGTCTGGCCTTCTGGAGTATGAGAAGGTAGATGAATGCCTGGAACACGTGTACTGGCCAAAAGGGTACGAGGATGCTGAGTATGGGTTACTGGAGTATGTGGACGCTCTCTTGGGGTTGATGAAAAGCTAGGATTCCTTGTCTGGACTGATGGCAAATGGGAACTCCTCACCACAACTGGCAGATTATCATTTGTTTGATATACTGAAAAATGACAATTTCTTGCCCTGTCAGCTAAATGAGGGGTAAGAATTCTTGTCTGTGTTAATTGAGGGTATGGAATTCTGGCTGAAGTACTTGAATTGAACCCAGGACTATTTGTTCTGACTAACTGAGCATCAGAACTGATTTCTTGTGTGCGTGCATGTGGAGGTCTGTTTGTAGTATCTGTAGTCACTTGGATTACTGAAGTACCAGGGGATGATCCTAATATAAAAATGCAAGGATGTACATTAGAACCTTGGCTTGCAGGTACGTGAGAGGGAACAATTTGGCTTCCAATATTAATTTGTAAGTTAGGTACTGGACCATTATTCATGGAACTAGAATGCTGTACAGAAGTAATGGTTTCACCAGCAGCCACTGAATGATGTACAGGTATATTTGGATTGTTCTGTGGGCTGGAAAGAGGAAGTGGTGATAAAATCGTGTTAGCAGTACTCAGTCCTGGAATATGTCTTTGGACATGCTCAACTGACTCTGTCTGTAACACAGAGTTTCCTGAAAGATGGTGTGAACTGCCACTTGGTTGCACAGTTAATACTGCTTCACTCACACTATATTGGTCTTCTGTAGCAGTATAAATTCCCACATTTCTATGGTCTACTGGAAACCCTTCTTCAATATTGTCATGTATTACAGTTGAGTTATGGGTATTATTGTCAGGGTTTGTAACTGGAGTTTGGAAATACTGTGGAAGTGTCGCAACATTACTGTCAGTGGAAGCTGCTGCTTCTATTTCAGATGTGGGTACCATTCTTTGCACACAAGGATTAGTTTTTGGAGCATTATGCGTATGTTTTGGGGTCAAGGTGTCTTGTGTTCTTAAAGGGACATTTCGATTGTTCTGCGTGCTGTAAGAAGGAACTGGCGATAAAACTGTTTTGGAAGTACTGGGTCCTGGAATATGGCTTTGGACATGATCAACTGACTCTGTCTGTAACACAGAGTTTCCTGAAGCACTATGGGAACTGCCACTTGGTTGCACTGTTAATACTGCTTCACTCACACTATCTTGGTTTTCTGCAAAAATATGAGTTCCCACATGATTATGCATCATTGGAAACTGTTCTTCAGCCTTGTCATGTAGTATGGTTGAGTTGTGGGTAAGATATGTAGTATTATTGTTGGGGTTTGTAACTAGAGTTTGGATCTGATTTGGAAGTGTATTGACACTATTGCCAGTGGAAAATTCTGCTTCCATTTCAGATGTGGGTACCATTCTTTGCACACAAGGATTACTTTTTGGAGCATTATGTGTCTGTTTTGGAGTCAAGGTGTCTTGTGTTCTTAAAGGGACACTTCGATTGTTCTGTGTGCTGCATGAAGGAATCGGTGATAAAACTGTTTTGGCAGTACTGAGTCTTGGAATATGGCTTTGGACATGCTCAACTGACTCTGTCTGTAACACAGAGTTTCCTGAAAGCTGGTGTGAACTGCCAATTGGTTGCATAGTTAATACTGCTTCACTCACACTATCTTGGTTTTCTGCAACAGTATGAGTTCCCACATGATTATGCATCACTGGAAACTCTTCTTCAACCTTGTCATGCAGTATGGTTGAGTTATGGGTAAGATATGTAGTATTATTGTTGGGGTTTGTAATTAGAGTTTGGATCTGATTTGGAAGTGTATTGACACTTCTGCCAGTGGAAAATGCTGCTCTCATTCCACATGTCGGCATATTTCTTTGCATACAAAGATCATGTTTTGAAGAAGAGTACATCTGTTTTGAAGTCAGGTTGCCTTCTATCTTTTCTGTGGACTGTCCATCTTTCTTGAGAGTCTTTTCCTTTCTACCAAAATCATAGTCCAACTTTGGATTATACTTTGAGCACAGCCATTCTACCTCATCATCACTATCATCACTGATACAAATAATGTCAGTTTCAGCCTGGACATTACCCAGAGGTTGCCCTAAGGTCTCATTCTTTTGCCCCTGATGCACACACCGGGATGGTGCTTTACAATCTGTGTTGGAACTTGAAGCTGAGGGACAATTAGATGCAGTGATGGATTGCGATTTAACCCCCACATGAGTCCTACAAACTTGACGTAAATGTGGAGTAAGGACTGGAAACCCAGTGGCCTGCTTCACATTCTCCCTTATATCAGACTTCTTGACATGAACATGCTTATTCATAATCTTATGGTTTTTCTTGTAACTTGTACTACATGCCAGTCCAGGTACTGTTTCCTGCCCATGTGACTGTTTGGGTTTTTCTGACACATCCACAAAGTTTCGAGATGAAGGTTTTCCAGCTTGTACCTTCCCATCACGGACTTCAACATTTTGTGTTACAGATTCAGGAGACTCACCCTTCCCCATTTCTAAAACGACTGCATCCATAATCACACCACCTTTCTCAAGATTCTTTACTGTTCTGATAACATCACCTAATTTACGGCTTTGTAATGGAAGCAGCACCTTGGTTTTCACATCCCTAGCAGTAATCCTGCCAGTCTGACTGACAGGTAGCATGGTTCTGAATGTATCAGAAACTGCAATATCATATGACTTGTTGGTAGCTGATTTTACAAGTTTCTGGCACTTCTCCTCCTGCTGCAGTTGGTGACCAGGTTCCTTGCTGGAGGCTTCATTGCGGGGAATAAGACTCTTCCTTACCCGGCGTTTCTTTGCTGCTGATTTTTCAACACAACCCTGAATCTCGATCTTTGACATGGAGTCTTGAACCATTTTTGGGAAAGCTTCTTCTTGGTTAAGTGGTGGTTGTTGTGGGCACTGTAGGAAAGATACCATTTTATATAGCACATTTATAATTACACTTTATTAGTAACACACAACTGATTTTAAAGTTGATTACTAGATGATTAATGAGGTCATAAACACCACTATACAGCTTATAGGCAGGAAAATGTTAGTGTATAAGGAAATTTATTTTCCACAGGATTAACAATTTTTAATATTATTCAACAAGACAGAACTGGCTTATTCTGCAGTACAAGGGTGGGCCTCTATGGTGATGGTAAGGAACCAACCACATGGTTTCTACAGAGAATAAAAACCTTGAACAGTCAAGGACCCACAGAATATGCTGCTTCTATTGGTAAGTTACTTAGTTTGGACAAAATTCCAAATCTTATCCTATCAAAGTAATCTAACCTGAAATGAAACCAAATGTGGATATCACATTTTTATCTAAATCTGAAGTATATCAACACATTAAAGACTTGAAAGTAAAACAGAATATCAGAAATTCACACAAAATGAGACTGTATGTTTGGTGTTTTGGCAACTGCACAAAACACCCAACATGTGAGCTTGGTCTTGCAAGACCACTATGATGCTAGTGCAGGTTATCTTCAACCAACCAATTTACATAACACTTTTCACTACAAATCATTTAACACATACCACATATACTTTATAATAAATCTGAAATGTCATCTGCATGTTCTTACTACATATGATCATCAGACATAACTCAAACATGCATTTATCACTGCTGAACACTTTAGCAAAATAAGTTTCAATTTGTGCTGCACTTTGAGGCCCACAGTTACCAACAAACTGTTCTCTCTGCTCTATATGATTTTGCATATCCTCCCACATAAAAGCAGTATCACTCGTAGCACCCGCAGTAGCACCATGAACAAAGTCATCATCTTTGTTATCACCACTTCCTAACAAAAATTCCTTCACCTACAGCCAAATTACTGGTCCCACTTCAATCACTATCTGAACTTAAACGACTTGGATCAGAATCAGTAAGTTCTTCTGGCAACAAATCCTTGCTACTCAATGCCATTAGCATATGCCATTTCAGTCTCAAGTTTAACTGAAACATAGTATAAGCTGTGAAGGAGGAGGAAGCTGTTGATGTACATGAATAATGTCATGTACCACTTGAAAGCCCCAAACATAAGCTTCATGACAATTGTAGTAAAATTCATTTTAGTTTTCATTTTATTGACATAGACAAAAATAAACCAGGGTGTGCACCTAGAAAATTCAACTAAATCAATTTTCATTTACAGACACCAGAAAAAAATCATCATTTCTCAGAACTGTGTTTCACACCACCTGAAAGCCAGTTATTTATTAATGAAAATCAAGCAGCTGGATTACACTTGCCTCACATGTGTTTGACAGATGCATGGGACTGAGCATGTAGAACAAGAGCACAGCTCAGCATTTGCAGGGCAGGTGGTGATTAGGTTTGGTGAACAGAGCTTGGGACTCCACACTTGACAGGTTAATTGAATACTTACATCAAAAATTTTGTAAGACAAAAAATGGCTGATATAAGCATAAAAATGACTGAATACTGGAGAAGTGAATGTCCACATTATGTTGTTAGTATGAAGAATACTTCTAATCAAATTCAATACTATTTACTGTAATGGGCTTAAAATGTGTTAGGAGATGGAGAGAACTCTGACAGCAAGTTGTCACCTAAACTGAGACACCAAGAGAATGACTATCATCTGAATCTATACTGCAGTCAGATGAGTTTAGCACTAATGAAAATAAATTAGTGGAGTAGAGATGAAAACAAAGTACATTACAGGTATCAGGAATGCACTTTACATTACAAACAGTTTAGAAGTGATTAAAATAAATTAGTTGGGGAAGATATGAAAAAGGAGTAGATGACATATGGGAGAAATGCAAATATGACATACGGGAGAAATGCAAATTAGGGTACAAACAAAAAACAGTCCAACATTTTCTACCTCTTCTGAAGCACCCTTTTTCTTGCTAGAGTTGAGGAGGGCAGGACCGTTTATTCTCTTCCGCTTTTTTGGCCTGTTCTTCCGGCTTTTAGACACTACCCAGTTGTCACTGTCATCAGAATGAACGTCAGTGGATACATCTGATATATCCAGTCCATCATATTTTTCGTTTGTGGCAATGCGGCGACGGAGCCTCATGCCGTCCCCTACACATTTCTGAAGTGTATCTAGAACCAAGTGATATTTGACTTAAGGACAAATAAAGATATAAACTGTATGTGGATCCACAATAATATAAGTGGCTTTTTTGTGGCACTATTCATTAATGGATATAGGTTATATGCACCAGTGCAAGTTTTCTGAACTTCAGATTCGTTAAAATGTGAAGAATTTCTTGACTACCTATGCAATAAGAAGATAAATTCATGTTTCATGGAGTTGGGTGGTTAGATAAATGACTACATTCATAAAAGACTCAAAACCATCATATAGCAAACCATACAAGACAAATATTTTTAACAATACAGACTTTCATACAGTGGTCCTCTGCATTAAGACATCATGCAATTACCTTCCACCGAAGAAAATATCCAATCCTCAGATATGAACAACATTCCCTGTGAGTGTGGCACAGTTTGAAATGCATCCACTAGCCCTTCCATTGGGACTAGGGTCAGAAGAAACCACTTGCACATTCGTCACTGATTCTACTATAACAACAGTAACCTAATCCACAAATCCTGACACATCTGACTGATCCAGAGAGTCACAGAGTTTAACCTATACTGTGCACACTTAAATTTCTACAGGCTTTCTAATGCTCATGAACATTTCTATCCAAGTGATTCATTCTGCAGCTGGTCATAACATAAGTTGTGGTAAATATATTTTTAAGCTCAAAGTTCAGATAAAAAGCAGGTTATTAACAATTAATCCATTTAACAATTTATGAAGTTTTGAAAAAATCTGCCTATTTAGATGCACTTTTGTTTATGATCCTTTATTTAACAAACAATTCTTGAATTACTTGGTACAAAAAGGGACTACACTCTAAATTTCCCATTGCAACAAACCACAAGAAATGCTATTACTGCAACTGGTTTGTGTTCTGTCTTCAGCAGTACCAGTAACTAGTTCAATATGTGGAATAAGAAACCAACTAGATGTCACTTAGTATTATATTTATTTCTCCTTATAAGTTGCTCTTTATAAGTTACTCAACATGTTTCGGGCCACCTTGTGCCCATCTTCAGGAGCTGACGA
>Ga0123355_10006389_pt1 | contig 17450 bp, 20 predicted proteins | sample TergutEmb28metaG_3_FD_89872 | JGI IMG/M metagenome (GOLD analysis project Ga0123355, IMG submission 89872) | Embiratermes neotenicus P1 segment gut microbial communities from Petit-Saut dam, French Guiana - Emb289 P1 | ecosystem: Host-associated > Arthropoda: Insects > Digestive system > Gut ...
ACAGAATATCTCCACTGAAATAAAAGAACCAGCCTTTTCTTTGTTATTAGATGGCTGGTTTTTAAATTATAATAGTGGCTGATTTTTTGCTTGACAAATGCAAACGTAGAGGCAGAATCAATAGAAGCCGCTATAGAGTATTTTAACAACAATATTGACCATATCGCACTCCCATTGGAATCAGAATATGTAGATGGAAGCTTTTCGCTAAGCAGTGATGAGGTCGAATTCATAGCACAATATAATTGAAGCAGAGCGTATCCTAGATTCATTGCTACAGGATTTGAGGATGATATATTCAGAGAGTATTTAATTTATTGCCCTCAATGTGGTAGTGATTGGCTTATTAAGGCTAGTAAGAATAACAACGGAGAACAACGTTTGAAATGTAAACGATGCAATCGACGCTTTAAATATAGTGCTCACATGGATGGAAGTGCATTTCTATTTAGGTTAATGTATTTCCATTACAAGGGCTATTCTGCTAAAATGATAGCGAAAGAGTTGGAAGTTCATACTTCAACAGTGGTTAAGTATACTGAAAAATATTATCCTGTAATGAAATATGTGTTTGCTGGTATTATCAAAGGGATTTAGCAACAGAGTGCCAATTTGTAGACCCCTATTTTACGCAAAAATATTCTTCAGATAAAGCGCCACAAAATCGCAATATTGTGTTATCAAATTATTCCTATGTGTCCCCGCTCTATTCGTGGAGGGTATACTTATGAGTTTACAAAAACAAGATAATGTTCTTGACGAACCCCGCACACAATTAACACTACCCAAGGTATAACCAGAGTAATTCAAGAGAAGCAACCACGAGGGGGAGAGCAAGAAGGGGAAAACCCAAACCCCCAAATATCACCATTATTAGTAGCTTTGGGACAACAGCAGCACCAATATAAGCTACATGGTATAAGGATGGAGAGTAAAAATGCATCTATCAATTGAGAAACAAGACTTAATGTTAGTTGATAGCAAATATGTTATATGCCATTGCATATCTGCGGATTGTGCTATGGGCAAAGGAGTAGTTGTCCCTATTGTTAGAAAATACGTGGGGGTGAAGCAAGCCTGTTTAGATTTCGTCAAAAACAAAGGTAACACTATTGGTCAGGCATTTAGATACTCTTGTGAGGCAGGTATCGTTTATAATCTATTTAGCAAAGAAGTATTTCGACATAAGGCTGGATATGGCGTTACTGTAGCTCAATACCATTCAAACCTGAAAAGTTGCCTTGAGGATATGAAGAATCAGATGCTACTGAACGACGAACGCCACTTAGCTATGCCAAAAATCGCATGTGGACTTGATAGGTGTGATTGGGAAGATGTTGAGCAAATTATAAGGGATGTGTTCAAAGAGACTGATATAGAAATTTTAGTCTGTATAATATAATCAATGAGCGGAAAAAGGACAGGTGACATTTGATGAAGGAAAGCAGATTAATCAAGGTATCAAAATTTATGAGTCTTGTTTTACGTCACAAACCAGAAAAAATAGGCATTACTTTAGATGAAAACGGCTGGGCAGATACGACTCTACTTATTAGTGGATTACGTCGTAATGGGTACAATGTTTCATTAGATTACTTGAAAGAAGTAGTAGCCAACAATGACAAACAACGTTTCAAATTTAATGATGATTATTCGAAGATTCGAGCAAACCAAGGGCATAGCGTGATTGTGGATGTTGAATTAAAAGAAGTTCAACCTCCTAATATTTTATATCATGGAACAGCTACAGTATTTTGGAAATCAATTAAAAGCGAAGGACTAACCACAAGGAACAGATTACATGTTCATTTATCTGCTGATAAAGAAACTGCTGTAAATGTAGGGAAACGCCACGGCAAACCAATAGTGCTTATCATAAATGCTACTCAAATGTACAAAGATGGATTTACATTTTATTTATCTGAAAATGGCGTATGGCTGGTAAATGCAGTGTCACCTAAATACATTTCCACATAAGTACTATCTTTGAAATACAAAACATAGAAAGAGGGGATGTTTATGCGTCTTTTCGTGACGGGAGATGTGCATGGTAACATTGATTATGGCAAGCTAAAGCAATTCCGAAAGCTAATGAAAGATGACCTTACACTTGACGATTACCTTGTCATTTGTGGAGATTTCGGGATTCTATGGGATAGTAAAAGGCACGACAACTATTTCAAGGAAAGAGTGTATGGAAATTTTCCTTGCACTATACTATGGGTTTGTGGAAATCACGAAAATTTTGACACCTTATATACCTATCCAGTTGAAACATGGAATGGGGGTAAGGTACACAGAGTTACGGATAGAATCCTCCACCTTATGCGAGGTGAAGTATTTACTTTACCAAATGGAACGAAAATATTTTCTTTTGGTGGAGCAAAATCTACAGACCGTGGATATGACACGGGTTACAACAAGTATTGGTGGTCACAGGAGTTGCCGACCCTAGAAGAAATGGATAACGGTTTAGCGAACCTAGGTAAGCATAGTAATGCTGTGGATTATATATTTACTCACGATGTTCCTTATAGTGTATCATCTGGTATAGGTGCTAATCGTGTATCTGATGAAAAATTTAATTCTTTTCTTGAAACGATTACCACAACTATTGATTTTAAAGCATGGTATTTTAGGCATCATCATGTAGATGCGAGCTATGACAAATATCACTGTATGTATAAAGGAATAAAGGAACTAAGATAAGGAAAGGGTGAAGAGAGTGCTATTAATGTGCAAAAATGAAATAGTGTATGATGTGGAAGATAGAGTAGTTGCGAATGTGGCGTTATTGCCTGGTGCGATGAAACATGAAACCATGGATTTTGTAACTTGGATGCAGACACGTTATAGTGTTGGTTCAAATGTGTCTGCACGAAGATTAATGTTGCGGGCTTTTGGTTCAGACAATCATAACTCTAGCCTGAAACAAACAAGAGCACTCTCCCTTTCAGATTGTTATTGGTTAAAAGAAAAAGATGAAGATGTAAAGTTCGAGGATGTTACTCCTTATTTGAATGAGGAATGGGATGGTAAGGGAGATTTTACAGGCGGCTCTATAGCCACGCTTTTTGTAAACGGAGCAGCTAATAAAAGATGGATTGATAGAGATACCCTAGTTAAGTTTAACTCTGTCAAGGAGCTTATCCCTTTCCAATTAGCAGAAGCTTTAGGACTGGTTCTAACGCCTAAAGCATGGGTTGAAGGTGAAGATTTTTATATCAGAAATTTTACATCAATGTCTAGGATGTTAGAAACAATGGAGCAATCAGGGCTAGTAACAGGCGATATCAAGCCACAAGAGTTAGCAGTGCAACAATTTGGAGCGAATGCAGTTTCACTATTTGTACTGGATTATCTTGTTGAGCATGATGACCGCCATTGGGGAAATTTCGGTTTTCTAAGAGATGCTGATACAGGTGATTATACTGGTATGGCTTATTTTTATGACTTTGATTGGGCTTGGTCTGATGCTGTTATCCCGCTACCTCAAAACGCCACATCGCTTTACCCTAATTATATTATAGCTCTCTGTGAAAAAGCAATTTCAGAATCAAGCACATTTGATGAAAGGTATGCCTCTATAATTATAAAACGAGCAAAGGAATTAATGAGTAAACTTAGAGGAGTTGATAACAACGATGAATAAAGGAGAACGGGCAAAGCAAGCCCAGCGAACAATTGAAGTCAGTACGCAAGGCTGGTATAATTTTGAAGGGAAACGAGTTACCCTTAACAACGAGAAGAACTCAGAGCTATGGACAGCCGATGACTTGGCTTCTCTAGCACAGAACCTAGCAACAGAAAAAGAGCCTCCAACCGCGAAGGCAAGTATCTATAACGAATCAACTGTAGATACTATCTTCACATTACAGAAAGCAATGATGGATGGTTCTCAAATTGGTGTTTTAAACTTTGCTAGTGCGTATAATCCAGGCGGTGGGTTTATTAATGGCTCTACGGCACAAGAAGAAGCTTTAGCCTATGCCAGCGATTTATACTTCCAACAAGAAGGCAACCTGTTTTATGAAATTAATAAAAAGGAAAAGAGCAAATGTTATACTGACACAGCAATTTATAGCCGTGTGACTTTCTTTAGGGACTCGAACTTTACTTTCGTTCGTACCCCGTATGTAGTTAGTGTGGTAACTTGCCCCGCGGTTAATATGTCTGCGCTTCAAAACAAGGGTGCGGATTTAGAACAAGCTGAAAAGGTAATGTATGAGAGAATGCGAAAGGTTCTCTGTCTATTCGCCGAAAAAGGCTGTAGCACAATCATATTGGGTGCTTGGGGTTGTGGTGTTTTTGGAAATGATTCAAAGAATATAGCTGATAACTGGTATACCTTGCTGCAAGATGAAGGGTGTAAGAAGTATTTCAAGCAAATTATTTTTTCAATTCTTGACACAGGCAGAGGTAACACGTATGCTATATTTAAAGACATGGTGAAAAGCTTATGAGTATCTTTGCTAGGCAAATTGCGGCAGGGAAGATTGAGTTAACTCGTGAGAAGTTGTTGGAGATACTCCAGCATATTGACGAGGAGTTAGGGAAAGAAGGACTCAAGGCTACCGCTATGGTTTACGGTGGATGTGCATTAATGTTGCATGGATATGACACCCGCTCCACCACAGATATTGATTATATTGTAACAGGTGTGCCAATGGCTGATTACAGTCGTGTTGTGGATAGGGTAGTAGCGAGAAGCCAGCCACCATTTCACAGAAGTTTGTTTGATATCACTATGGGACCTCTTTTGTATACGCATTTTCTAATAAACGATTTGGAAGAAGCACACACGTTGGAGCATCTAAAAATAATGGTAGCAACACCTAAACAACTCCTTGCAATGAAATTATTTAGTGCGAGGTTAGGCGAAGGATTTCATGATTTGAAGGATTCCATCTATCTTGCAAAGAAGGTTGGATTCAAAGACTATTCCCAGCTACAAACGCTGCTTCTAACTTATGTAAAGCAGGAATCTGTAGACATGGCTAACAGGAATCAAAATGACCCTGGGTATATCGACAACTTTATAAAAGAGGTTGAGAAGGGGTTGATGTAGTGGATTTCTTTGATGATTACCTTTCCCTTACAGAAGAAGAACAGTTCATGGTGATACGGAATCTACTGCACAGAATTAAGTATGACAAGGACACAGGAGTGCTTGATGATGTGGAGGCTCTTATTTTGCCTCCTGTAAACGATAGTAATCGCCTACCCTTCGTCAGGTTAGCAGTTTATCTAGGTCATGCCTATTTCAAGAAGACAGGTAAAGTGCCGTTGTGGACTCTCTCACCAGACTTAGTTTTAGAAGAACCTTTCAAAGGCGTTGGCTATCGTGACGCATGGTTCTTTTGTGGGGAACAAGTTTTCTATCGACACAATTATTTTGTTGACCCTAGGTCATTAGAAGTATTGTAGAGCGATTGGCAAGCATGGAGGTTCAAGCCCTCAACGCTCTATTACCATGCACGAAAAAACACGGCATAGTCACCTCTAACGTGGAGGTTCTTGGACGAAAAATTAATAGACTGGGACGCTGGACTAACCATTCTATGTCTGAGATGTTCGTGTGCATATTAGCTCAATTAGGCAGAGCGGCAGTTATTAAGCTGTGACCTACGTCAATAACGTAGTGTGGGTTCGAGTCCCACATATGCCGTGCATGGTTTAATTTTACACACAGACCATAGCTGTTTATTATGCGGTTGTGGTCTTTTTATTCCTTTATATCTATGATGTTTTATGATATTATTAGACATTGGAATAATAGGAGTGAAATCTTGAGTGAAAAGTTAAGTGGCGTTGTAGAACGGATTACATACGCCAATGAAGAAAAAGGATACAGTATTATTAAAATCAATTGCCAAGGTTACAGCGATTTAGTAACCTTAGTCGGGAATATGGCTTCAGTTAATGTTGGTGCTGTCGTGGCAGTTAGTGGTTCGTGGACACATAATCCCAAATATTGTAGAACAATTCAAAGAGAACACCATTGAAGTGATAGAGAAAGAACCGCACAGGCTACTTGAAGTACCGAAAATAGGGGAAAAGCGGGTAGATTCAATCAAGAAGGCGTGGACAGAGCAAAAAGAAGTTAAGAATATAATGATTTTTCTGCAAGAACATGGTGTGTCCACCGCCTTTGGTTACAGGATTTATAAGGTTTATGGAAATATGAGTATTCAGATAGTCAAGGAAAACCCTTATAAGCTGGCAGATGATGTTTGGGGCATGGGGTTCAAGACGGCAGACATGATAGCCACAAAACTGGGTATGGATAAAGAATCATTCAATCGTTGTCGTGCTGGATTATTTTATGTGTTAAATCAGTTTGCTAATGATGGTCATTGCTTTGCTCCATTTGATGAGCTGGTAGATAAAAGTGTAGAGATTTTAGATATTGAACGTCCCAAACTGCATATAACTCTAGATAGCCTAACAAAGACTAACGAGTTAATAAAGGAACAAGAGAGTAGCATATATCTACCACCATTCTTTCATTCAGAGATTGGTATAGTTCGACGAATAAGAAAGATTGTAAAGACAGAAAATCCCAACATTATAGCGAACATTGATACGGCATTGGCTAACCTTCAAGACAAAACGAACATAAGATATGACAACGTCCAGATTGAAGCTATTAAATTAGCAGTTCGTTCAAAGTTCTGCGTTATCACAGGTAGTCCAGGCACAGGAAAGACCACAACGACCAAAGCAATAATTGACCTATTTAGTCTAGCAGGAAGAAAGGTACTTCTCACTGCACCCACAGGTAGGGCGGCAAAGCGAATGAGCGAAGCTACAGGGATGGAAGCGAAAACGATACATCGCACATTAGAGAGTGCGCCTCCAGAGGGCTTTGCTAAAGATGCTGATAATCCGTTAGAGGGTGATGTTATTGTTATTGATGAAAGCTCTATGATAGATGTTCTGCTTATGTACAATCTATTGAAAGCCATACCCAACACAATGACAGTTATTATGGTTGGTGATATCGACCAGTTACCAGCAGTGGGCGCAGGGAATGTTTTAGGTGATATTATTGATTCTTCTACAGTGCCAGTAATCCAACTAACAAGGATATTTAGGCAAGCAATGGGAAGTATAATCATTACCAATGCCCACAAAATAAACAGTGGAAAAATCCCTGACTTATCAGGAGGAAAAGAGAGTGACTTTTTCTTTGTTGAAATGCCTGCTGGAAACAAAGCTGATATTGTGAACAAGATTGTTAGTCTTTGCTCTACACGACTCCCCAATTTTTACAAAGTTGACCCCATCGCTGATATTCAAGTGCTTACCCCTATGCGTCGTGGTGAAACAGGGGCAGATAATCTGAATAAGATGTTGCAGGCGACCCTTAACAAAAACACGCGCTCCCTTAGACGTGGCGCGACTGAATATCGCATTTCTGACAAGGTGATGCAGCTTAAAAACAACTACGAAAAAATGACGTTCAATGGTGATATTGGTGTAATTTCCAGTATTAACACAGAGAATAGAACTCTTTGCGTCAATTTCGATGGGAGAGATGTTGATTATGATATTTTGGAGCTGGATAAGTTAGTGCTGTCATACGCCATTACGATACACAAAAGCCAAGGCGATGAATTTCCTATTGTAGTAATGCCATTTACTATGAGCCACTTTATCATGTTACAACGCAATCTACTTTATACTGGCGTTACAAGGGCAAAGAAAGCAGTAGTCCTAGTTGGTGAGAAGAAGGCAGTTGTTTATGCTACACGCAATATAACTTCAAGTCGCAGGAATACAATGCTTTCAGAACGTTTAAAACAATGAGAAAGGTGTTCACTCAATAGCGAGTGGACACCTTTCTCCTTTTCCAGTTCACTATCTAGTCATCCCATATATGTATGAAAGACATCTTCCATGAGCAATTTATCTCATTGTTGAATCTGTATCACTAATTAAGTATAATAGATTAGAACTAATTGCTTAAAAATAATTTTAGAGGTGTTTATATGAAACTTTCAGAAGTATTTGATTATACCAGCATTGACAATAATTTTGCACATCACATGAGCAACTTTGGTCATATGTTTTTGCAGGAACCTAATATAGCAAATGTTCTTGACACTCCCACAATTTATGCAAATGTGGGAAAAGAATACTATATACATGCTGCCTGTTTTGTACATTTTTGGTTGAAAACATTTATTATGGATGTTCCTGAATGGATATTTGATGATTTCTATAAATATGACAAACCTGTATATTCACCTCCTTTTATGAAGGAGCATTTAGAAAAGATGACACCATCTCAGTTTAAGTTTCATAACAATTATATGCTTGTGAAAGAGGTGACATATATATGAAGTATACTGAGGTTGCGGATGTTTTTAAGATGGACAGGAAACAACTTCTAATGTACCTTGTAAAGGCTGACGAAGTACTTAGAGAATTAGATAAAACCCTCAGTCTTTATGTAAGTGGTGGTGCAAATATGTGTCTGTATGTTGGTTCTAGGGATAGTACACATGATATTGATACCTTCCCTTCATGTGAAGATACTCTTCGTGTATTGGCAAAAGAGATGCAAGAGTATTTTCCATTACCTGATACATGGCTTAACCCTTCAGGCACTATGTTCATTACGAAGGAAATGTGTGATGAATCTATTTTAAGTCTTGATATGAATAATCTAAAAGTATATTTCTTAAAACACGAGGCTATGTTAGTTTTGAAAGTTCTTTCTGGACGCAGAGAAAATAAATATCCTGATAAAAGAGATACAATTGCTTTATTACAAAAAACAAATATACGTAGTTTACAGGAAATTGATGCTCTTGTGATGAAATATAAGTACAAATGGAATAATCCTTATGTTATGCAATTTGCTGAAGATGCCTTGAAGGAATGCTGGGAGGACTATACTCCAGACTTTAGTACGATTGGTATATCTGATTCATTAAAGAAATATTGGTTGCTAACAAATCAAAGTGGTGGTCTTACTCCATCAACAAGGTTTCAAAAAAATCATAATCAGTAAATGTGATAGTATTCTAGATAGAAGGTGTTCACTCAATAGCGCGTGGGCATCTTTTTCTTTTCCAATTAACTATCTAGTACCCCCTTATATGTATGAAAGAAAGGAGAAGGATGTTATGATTTTAAAGATTTATGGAAGTCGAGGTTCAATGCCGACTTCACCAAGAGCTTACACCAGATATGGCAGTAATACTTCCTGCATGACGCTAGAAACATCGGAAGGCAAGAGGCTTATCTTGGATGCTGGCTCTGGACTATTGCAACTACAGAAAGAGTGGGAAGAAAATCCATTTCCGCTACACATACTACTAAGCCATCTTCATTATGACCATATTCTTGGATTGGCTACGTTTAAGCCAGTATTTAATCCAAAAGTAGACTTAAAAATATATACAATGAGTAGAGATGTGTTTCCACTTAACGAGCAGGTGTTTGACTTTTGCCAGCCTCCGAGATGGCCTGTAGCAGTTCGAGTTATAACTTCAAATGAGTGTATACCTTTAGAAGTTGAAAAGAGTGTCACCGTTGAAGGTTTTAAGGTAACTCCTTTTATGACTCAGCATCCAGACAAATGTACAGGATTTCATATTACAGCAGAAGGTAAAACGCTTGTGTATCTGCTTGATAGTGAAATTCCGTTAATGGATGACCAAGACTACAGCCAATTAGTGAATTATTGTGCAGATGCAGACTTAGTGGTATTTGATTGCTGTTACTCACCAGAGGATTATTTGACGAGAAAGCACTGGGGACATTCTACAGTGCTGGAAGCTATTAAGCTCAAGCAAGATAGTAAGTGTAAGCAGATAATACTTAGCCACTTTGACCCTCATTATACTGATGAAGACCTTGATACTTGGTTGATGTATAAAGGAGCAGAAAGTTTATTATTAGCTCAAGAAGGGCTATCTGTGAAATTATAGAGGAAAGGAGAAGTATGTTATGGTAAACAATAAAGATGTAAGTCTCGTAAACTTTAGCACTAGCAATTGTGCTTGCTTTGCGGAGGAGACTAAGCTAGATTTGCTGTGTGATGAAAAAGAAAACCATTTTAGCTATGCCATGTTATCATGCAGTGATAAGATAAAGGTAGTGCCAGTGTGTTTAGTAACAGGAGCTAACAGTAGCGGAAAGACGATGTTACTAAACCTGATATCTACAATGTGTAAGACAGTTGCGTCTAACCAAATTAAACCAATTGAACCCTTTCGATATGATGAAACATATCGGACAAAGCCATCAAAACTTGCTGTTGTGTTAAGTGTTGGTGGGCTGTGCTATGAATATGGGTTTGAGTTAATGTGCCAAGACGGACAATTCCAGATTCAGCAAGAGTGGCTTGAACCTGATTTAGAAACATTAACACCTATCCATAACTCCTCTTATATATTGTCTTTTAGGCGAGTTAGAAAAGAGGGCAACTTTGAAACTACATGTAATTCAAGCATGATACAAGAGTTTAGGGAAAAAGTTGAGTATGAAGTCAAATATACATCAAATGAAAGTTTACTTCTCTGCTCTTTAGTAGATTTCGATAATGTAAAGAAAATGTTAAACTGGTTTAGAGCGACTACGTATATTTCGCAGGATGATGTAGACGTTGATGACATTACAGTGCGGGAAGAGTTAGTCAACCTAGCAAAAAAGCTAGACCCTACTATAGACGATATCATCATTAAACAGGGCATCTATGTTGAACGCAAAACAATTCATACTTCTTTAGCATCAGAGTCAAAAGGACTTAAGCGTTTGTTGGGGACAATTGCACCAGCCGTTTATCGTGCGCTTGATACTGGCGGATTATTACTTGTAGACGAGATAGAAAACAGTTTTAATCCTTTTGTGATAGCCCATTTTATGAAGCTATTTCAAGTACACTTTCGCAATCCCAATAAGGCACAACTGATATTTACTACGCATAACTCATTTATAATGCAGAAGCGTTTTCTGCGTTCGGAGCAAGTGTGCTTTACGGAAAAGGACGAAAATAGTACCTGTAAGCTATGTTCTGTATATGATTTTTACGCAAAGACCCAAGATGCTTATCATAATAGAACTTGGGGTGAAGACTATTTACAGGGCGTGTTTGTTAATCAATCAGATATGTCATAAAAGGAGAAAATATTTATGCTACTAGGTACTCACCTATCAATTCAGGATGGGGTAACAAAAACTATTGAATGGGCTGAGGAGTTGGGCATGACTGCTGTTTCAATATTTACGGCTTCCCCAAAATCGTTGAATAGACCTAATCCTAAAGACTTTGCCAAATTAACCACTGCTATTGATGTTACAATACATGCACCATATATCATTAACCCCGCTTCGTTTGCCAAGAAGTATATTGCTTTAAAAATCTTGCAAAACGAAGTTGAGATTGCGGAGAAGATAGGTGCAAATCGAGTTGTTATACATGCAGGGTCTGCGACGGATGGAACAGAAGAAGCCTGCCTCTTTAACCTAATTGAAGTTATAAACGCCCTTCCTAATACGATACCCATATCAGTTGAGAACAATGCTGGTAAGGGTAATGAAATATGTTCTGGGTTTAGCCCTTTTGCCTTATTGCTAAAAGAGGTACGAAGTCATGTTGGTGTGTGCTTAGATACATGTCATGCGCATGATGCAGGGTTTAATGTTGATGACTTGATACAACAATTTGACGAGATAATTGGATTGAACCGATTACATGTATTGCATGTAAATGGTTCTTTAAATCCAAAAGGCTCAAAGAAAGACCGTCACGCATGTATTAGAGATAAGAATAATCATATATCTGTGAGTACTTTGCGTGCGATAGTGCAACATCCATTATTGGTTAAAGTGCCAAAGATAGTAGAAACTTTTGAAGATGAAGCTACTGTCAAAGAGGACTTAGATACATTGAGAGGGAGAGAGAAAAATGCCTGATAATAGTGATTTAGCAATTAGGATGAAAGGTTATGAAAATGTACAAAGGAATTATTTAACTGGGCGTATGCCAGTGTTAATCAGGGTGGACGGGAAATCATTTCACACATTCACCAGAGGGATGGAGCGACCTTTTGACCATGTCCTTATAAACTTGCCACTGTTGATACTCAATTGCTTTGCAGCCCAAGTTTTACGTCCTGCCTCCAGCGCGTAGACTTCATTTATCATGTTCTTTAGACTAACCATGATACTGTTGTTGTCTTTGGCAGAATCATAATCGTCTGTTATGGCGATATAGCGGATGCCATGAGTTGGAAAATACTTTTCAATGTAGTAGCCCGTATCTATGGCATTTCGCCCCAACCTTGATAAATCCTTGGTTATGCAACAATTGATTTTGCCACTTTCCATATCTGCTATCATTTGGATAAACGCAGGTCTTTCAAATGATTGACCACTGCGTCCGTTGTCGGCTTGTGTCAAGTAAAAACCATATTTTTTTGTCGTTAATCCATGTGTAATTTTTGGAAATATAACGAGTATCAATTTTCTAAACAAAATATGGGTAACTGCCAGTTAGGCAATTACCCATAAGTTTGATTTGTTTAGTTTTTTCTTTTTCGCTTGCTTTTGGAAGTATTTAAGAGTGGAGCAATTTTCTCATACTCATCAACAAAGTTGAAAATAATTTCAATATTGTCTGCTGAATAGATTTTGACTTCAAAGATAAGTCCATCTACAATATTCCGAGTGAGTTCCTGTAACCCAACTTGTTTACTGAATCGTTCTACAAAAACATTTTCCCGTCCACTTACCATTTCAAAAGTGGCTATCTGTTCTTGAAGTTCAAGTATTTGCATTTCATACTTTTGTATCTGCAAATCAGATTTTTCTATTTCAAGTTGTAATACATCAGCAGTAACACCGCCTGTATGATATTTTTCCCACAAAGTCATTTTATCAGTTCGAGATTTATCAATCAACTGTTCAAGTTGTGTAATCTCATCATGCAATTTCTCAATGCTGGGCGCAACTTGCGTCGCTTTTGTTTCAAGCATTTTCTTTGCCTTATCAGCAAGTGCAATCTGTTTTTTGAGAGCTGTGAATACCACCTTTGTTATCTCATTCTCAAATATCCATTCTGTAGAAGAACATTTGGAATTTGCATTTACTTTGCTGGTAATACAGTAATATTTTACTTCATGTTTCAGATGGACTGCCTGCATTGACATACCACAATGACCACATTTTAGCTTTTTATCAAACAGCAACTTGCTTTTAGTTTTTTTGCGTTCAAGTAAATTGGAATTACGTTTTGTCATTTTGGAATTAACGAGTTGAAATTCTTCCTCTGTTATGATTGCAGGGATTACATTGGGTACTACAATCCATTCATTTTTAGGGACATTAACAAGTTCTGCTTTGCCTATTTCGGCAATCTTCTTTTGTAAGCGTCAAATAAACCCACGGCTACGACTAGACGTGGGTTTATTTGACGCTTACTTTTTAATGGAGGTACTATAAGGTTACGTTTATTGACTTGCCAAATGTCTAAGCAAAGGATATGGATTAATCCAAAATACCTCTCGTGTAAAATCTGCCTGTGGTGAAATTGCTAAATGCAAATGCACTGGAAATGAACGTTGTGCGCCACCAGAGTTACCCATCCGCCCAAGCAAAAACCCTGCTTCAATAATCTGCCCTACAACAACTTCTTGGGCAAGGCTATCTAAATGTGCATAAATGTAATTTGTGTTGTTTTCCGTTACAATTCTTACAAAATAGCCTAAATTGTTATCCCATCCTGCTTGTTGTATAATCCCCTCTGTCATGCTTACTACAGGGATGCGTCCACGGGTATTTGCTCTGTCAATAATTGCTATGCCCATATGTCTAGGTTTTCCTTGGAGATTATGCTCTACGCCCCATGTGTTATTAAATATTATAGATAAATCTATGGGTACAGGGAAAACCTCGATTTCATGAAAAAGATTTATATACATACTTATATAAGGAATAAGACTGGTTATATTGTAACGTCGCATTGCTCGCCTAAAATCTGATAAAGACAGATTATCTAAATTACTTAAATCATAGTTGGCATATTGATGTGGAAAAAATTCGTTTTCTGCATTAAACACTGCAAATAATTCTGGAAATGAAATATCATTATTTTCGGCAAATGCTTGTAGTATTCCTATAGATTCATATGGAACATTAAATGCTGCTACGGTTTCAGGCTCAACATCTATTCGTATACTAGGACGCGAAAATCGCCAAATTATCAACCCCATAAGTGCAAACACTGCAATTACACTAAGATTAAATAAACGTTCTTGAACTCGTCGCCAATTAATAATTGCACTACGAAATTTTTTACTCATAATAAAAACCTCCATTTATAGCCATTCCGCGTGAAAATCAGCCCAAGATGAGTACAATGGTTGAATTATAAACGGAATGGCTGTGGGCTTGTTTCCCCTATTGCTTATACTATGTTTACCGCACAAAAAATTCTATTCTCCAAGCAGGAGGCTTATACCTAAAACTCCCGTAATAGCTGAATCATAGCGAAAGGGCATAACATAACCATATCGAACTTTTCCCCATAATTAGAAAATATGACAGACCAAGATATAGCTAACGAACCCCAAAAGCCATTATGTCATATAGTTACAACTATAATGCTATAATAATTACACTTGGCATTGGCGAGCTTATTATATTATATATTATGATTATAATTTTTATTTTAATGGAAATAATTTATGCAAATAATATATAAAACAATCATTGTTTGCATAAAATTTCTTTACAAAAATCCTCTTGCAACATTTCTAAAAACGCCAATCGGCAAATCGTTGGCGACAAAGATATTGGATGATGCACTTTAATTGGTTTTATTTGGATGAAAAAAATGGCTTCGAACATCTTGAAAACTGTTAAAAGAAGTGTTATACTTTGAAAGTCGCATCTGTTTTTGAGGATATGAAAGGCTAGTAAAGTACTCTATAATATGGTGGTCTTGAAAGCTGTGGAGATGTGAGTCTTGATTTTACCAAGTTTTTGCATTAGAGTAATGACATGGTTTTTGCTTGTGTTTCTATGGAGTGTTAGCTATTTTTCCAAGACGCATTCTTGGCTTCATATATACAGATGGATGGCTGAAGGCGCTGGTCTTGAAAACCTCTTATGACTGTGCTATAATATTGAAAAATTTCCCCTAAGAAATTAGGGGGTTATATATGGAGAGTTACCGAAGTGGTCATAACGGGGTGGTCTTGAAAACCATTTGAGAGCAATCTCACAAGGGTTCGAATCCCTTACTCTCCGTCCTTGAAAGCCTGTAGGAATCAGTGTTCTACAGGCTTTTTGTTTTCTGTCTTTGAAAGTGAATATGGAATTATTACCCTTTATGTTGCCATAAGTTGCCGAAAGGTAAATTATTCTTATGGTTGAATATGGATTATGGGTTGTTCGTATTGAGATATTTTACATATTGTAATTTATTGGGCATGAAGATTAATTTCTTTCATGTAGTTCTCTTTTGAATCAATACGGTATCGTTGTATCGCCAGCGTATCGGCAACTTAATGAATTTATAGCCTAAATTATGTTTATGCGGACAGGCTCGTCACTATGACCGTCACTGCACCGTCATCACTGGATTTTTGGGGTAATATTTGATATGTAAAGGTTCGTGTGTTTTATTCCGCTCTGGTGGTAAGCAGACCGTTTGTGTTTGCACTCTGGAAGTATTACAAAAAAAAGAACATCTATAAGGACGTTCTTCAAAAGTTTATTAACTTTTATTTATGTTATTAATTTAATTGAATATTTCAGCAAAACGTTTATTTACAGCTTCTTCTACACTTTGCATATTGTCAATTATGGAATCTAACAGCTTATCCACATTGTAGCCGTATTCTGCCGAATAGTAGAGCGGTCTGGGAATATTCAAGTTGGAGGTTTCTTTTATACGCCTTTGAATTGATGTAGATTGTTCCTCCAAGAATGAAAGCAATTCATCATTAGGGCAGTTATCTTGACTATTCCACCCTCGCCCTTTCATGGCAACATCAGCTTGATTTATTGCCACTAAAATTCTATCGGCTTGAATCTTTGGCAGTAGCACTTCATTAAGCAGTTTGTAAGTCATTCCCATATCTTTGTTAGAACCTTCAACTATAACGAGTACAAAATCCAAATGTTTTGTAAGGCTACCAAATCCTTGTTTGATTAAATGTTGACTATAGGGATAATGCGTGTATGATGTTCTTTTATATTCATCTCCATTCGGCAAATAATCCCTATTAATCAACTCGTTAATGCGTGTTATATTTTCCTTGTCCTGTTCAACTCCATCACCAAGTCCAGGGGTATCCCAAAATCTGATGAAGTGACCTAACTCATAGTCTTTCACCTCTTTAGTTTCTGGGTCTACACCTACACCAACCTTTGCTTGTGCTTGGTTAAGCAGGGCATTTATGGTGGTGGATTTACCTGCACCTGTTACGCCAGTTATCATCACATCATACGGTTTTAATAGCTTGATGGATTTTAGGTTGCCGATTATTTCATTCGTTCTGTGTGTACTAAAATCTGTACCCATATATTATCACCCTCCAAATAAACTCTTGAAGCCTCCAACTACCCCACCGATAACTCCGCCGACGATTCGTCCAGGTGTTCCAAAGTATTTCCCACCAATTTCTGCACCTTTTGAAGCATAGTCAATAACTGTTTCGGTGAAACTCTTACGAATTTCGTTGTTGTAGTCTTTCAAATCGTCATTATCTTGCCACATTGCATCATCTTTATTGATGTTATCCACAAACGCAAGGCGTTTTTGTGATGGTGTGTGTGTAACAATGAAATACAGCAGTTTGGAAAGATTATACGGGCGTTGCTCTACTCCTGTTTCCTTGAACCCTGCCGAATAGTATATTGGTGTTATGTTTACGCTTGTACCTTCTTGAATCCTTCGTTTCACAGACCAAACCTTATCTTCCAAAAATTGAACTAATGGCGGTTCTGGTTCGTTTTTATCGTGATTCCAATGTCTGCCTTTTAACCCCATGTCACATTGATTAATTGCAACAAGTATTCGTTTTTCCTTATCATCACCCATGTTAGGGATTATGACTTGGTTTATCAATTCGTAAGATGTACCTAAATCTTTGCTTCCACCATCTACTATCACTAAAACTAAGTCAATTAAGGCTTTGCCGTCCTCGTCTAATTCACTTAGTTTATTGATGATATTTTTTGCGTGAATGTTGTCGGCTTCTTTGCCATCACCAAGTCCAGGGGAATCCCAAAGTATCAAATTTCCAAGATTGTACTTTGTGATTGTCATTGTTTCAGGGTCAACCCCAATTCCAACCTTGGCAACTTCGGTATTAAACATGGCATTGATTGTGGAACTCTTACCAGAACCAGTTGCGCCAGTTATCATGATATTTACTTTCGTGCCTTTTAGTTTAAGCACATTTGTAAGTAGCTTTTGTTTTTCA
>Ga0123355_10006390_pt1 | contig 17450 bp, 10 predicted proteins | sample TergutEmb28metaG_3_FD_89872 | JGI IMG/M metagenome (GOLD analysis project Ga0123355, IMG submission 89872) | Embiratermes neotenicus P1 segment gut microbial communities from Petit-Saut dam, French Guiana - Emb289 P1 | ecosystem: Host-associated > Arthropoda: Insects > Digestive system > Gut ...
AACAACATAGAACATTATAAAGGAGACAGTGAGAGTGCATTGAGTGGAATGAGTTGCCACCTTACTTGTGAATGATGGAAAATTCAAGGATCCAAGAAACGTGACCAACACCTTCAATAATTTCTTGATAACAATTACTGAAAAATTAAACATTCAACAAAATAGAGAGAGGAGACACTATCTAACTTTTAAAAGAACCATTTCCTGGAATCTCCCCCAGCATACTGATAATCCTCATCACTGAAACGGAGATAAAAAGTATAACACATTCCCTAAAACACTTCCATCCCCCCCAAAAATCATTATGATGAAATAACAAGTAAAATCTCTAAAACTTGTGCGCCTCTCATCATCCATTAAGCTACATTAAAAATCACTCGCCACATACAGGTATTTTTCCTGACCATCTTAAAATTGCGGTAGTAAAATCACTTTACAAAAAAAGGAGACAAAATTAGTATGACAAATTACAGGGCTGTTTCATTATTAACTGTTTTTTCTAAGGTAGTTGAGAAAGCAATGAACAGTAGATTAAGCCAATGTGTGCGTACTTACAACATACTGGTCACAGAACAACGTGGTTTTAGGCAGGGGGCGCATTTAGTGTGAAGCTAATGAAGCTTAAGCTTCGGGGCCCTTCACTTGCATGCACCCTTTACACTGCTCTGGGAAGGGCCCTAAATAAATATTCACTTTTGTACCTAATTTTGTATTTGTAATTGTGTATTTTTTGTAAAAAGGGTCCCAAATTTTTACAGACTTCAGGGCACACAAAACCTGGATCCATGCCTGGTTTTAGGCAAGGGATGTCTACTGAAAATACTTCCTTCAAACTAAGAGACACTGTATTTAAATCTATTAATCAAAAATTGCAAGTTGGAGGAATTTTCTTTGATTTGGGGAAGTCTTTTTATTGCATAAATCATTAAATTTCTATGATTTAAGTAGTATCAAAATATTGGTTCAGGTCCTATTTAACTAACAGAAGACAGAACGTTGAAGGAAAATCACTGATAAACTGATTTTTTTTAACGAAAACATTTACCTCGAAAAATCAGAACTGGTTCCATTCCCGCAAACTGAAGTACCCTAAGTGAAAAGTAAACTGCAATTGTATTCCTACAGGACGGGGCCCCACTCCATTTCAGTCATAAGGTACGACGTGCTCGAGTGCTAGATTTCATCAGTGATGGACTGGTTTTGGTCATGTGCAGACATGTGAAACCCACAGTCCACTCAGAATCTGCGAGACAGTATTTACCGATGCACGCTGCTGTTGTGACAGTAACTTCGAACGGCTTCGTCGTACTTGAGTCGTAATCGAATACGGCTTGGAAATCCGCAGGGCTACAAACGGTGCTAACATCGACATTTATTGCGGATATTTAAAGATTTTCTTATCGCATCCACACACACACACACACACACACACATATATATATATATAACTTTGCTCCGTTTTACATACTTCATTATGTAATTCGTCTTGATTTTAAGGCGATCTAGGTTAACGTCTTTGTACATTAAAGAAAGCACTACACAACCTCTGTAAAGGTCATAGTTTAATTCAATGTAAAGGAACTTAGTGGCGGAGAGAAACCTGCATTTACATTTCAGTCGGCACGATCAACAGTAAACCAAGCAGGTAAGCATGCGAAACCGGATACGTAAAACTTACTCGTACCTACAAACTGTATGGAAAGATGGTTATAAGTAATGAACATGGTGACCTAGAGATGTCGAAACATCACTCCTGAAATGCACATTTACTTTAGAGTGGAAAACGTGCTGTATACTCACTTATTTAAGGCTGTTTGCCTTTGTGTACATGTATGAAGTTACTTCGGTTTAAATCACGATAATCCCGAATCACAATAGCTAGGTATATAAATTTTGAATATCTGGTTATAACATAAAACGTCTTAGAAGCAGAATTCCATTTCAGCCTCTTTTTTCTTGTGTACTCCTCTGCTCTCTTAACCCCATCACTCGACCACCTGACAACTAACGGAGGACCGAACTAGATACGTACTCACATGTCAACAAGTTACAAAGGAATTGAAATGCAACTAACCTACGAACCTAACCAAACAAATGCTCACACATCACGCACTTTACAGGAACTACGATTACCTAAAACCGTAATGTAATTGAAACACTCACGTCAAACATACCACGACGAATCAGCCTCACCATCAATCCACTGTATGAAATATTAACGTCCCTTTGGTTAAAACAAATCCGCAACTTGCTCTGGCCCACGTACATGGCGCAGAAGGGCGCCAATCGCTGTGAGGCAATGCGCGTGCGTATGGATGCGCAGGCACGATGTATTTTAAAATTTCCGCGACAGTGTCAACAAACGTCTAGTGACATGTGCTTTCTGCAGCTAGCCGAATGCACGTACACATGATTTTATCGGGTGGAATACTATTTCCCTTCAGATATGATCAAGCCATACCTGCATGACATTTAGCTAAATATTTGAAATAAAACTTCCACTTAAATGAACACATACATACTGAGCCTTTATTATAACGAATTACTGGTGCCTGCTGATTATGTGAAATACATAATACACTATGCGCAAAATGCTGCAGTTTTTAATGTTAAGGGTAGTACAAACTCTCACTAGGGTGCTGGAGATTGTTTATACACATAACAGCTGCAGATACCTGGGCATAACAGATTTAGCATGACAATTTGTAACAACCATGCCTACTAACTGTGTGGTATGAAGTATGTCCTCCAATGGAGGCCTGCCACAAGATACCATCCTGTTCCTTTCTTCTCACCAGAAATTAAACAAGTGCGAAGTCTATGATGACGGTTTCCTGAAAACATACTTCTTGCAAAAGACACTGCCATTGGGATTCACAGAATTAACCACTATGTTCTTACTGTCAAACATTCTGCAGTATTCATACTATGTTACATCTTTGAGCGCAGAAATAAATTGAGAAACAACTGAAAATCACACTTTCTCATCATTCTTATGCCAACAATGTTTGTGAAATGCATGTTACCTGTACCATCAAGAAGCGGTTAGAGGTTCAGCCTCACCTGTACAGGACCCTCGCCTCTTCTCGACACATTGCTTTCATTTGGTTACTGTCCCATAAGCAGTACCAGAGAAGTTCTTCAAGATTATGTAACTGAAATGTGGCAAGAAATATTCTTTCCACAATGTGTATTCAACTCTTCAAGAAATCCCACTTATATTTAACCAAAAATGTTTTTGAAAAGTTACAAGAAGCCAAACATTTGTTCTTAACATGACTCAGTTGGATGCAGACCACCCCTGCAAAGCCTAGTTCTTTAAGTGCTATTTACATACTCTTTTTATCTAAGTTCACCCCCTTCACAGTCTTCAATTTCCAGGAATACCCACACAGAATACAACTAAATTTGTGCATGATTCTACAGCAACAAACCCCCCCCACCACAGGCTTCAGTTCAGAAATTAGAAAAAAAAAATTCTCATATTTTGGTAAATCCATCGTGACATCTATGCTTACAACACCATCATCATCATCCCTTCCCTTAAATTTTCTGACCAAAATGCTGCACACATTTCTCAACTTCCCCATGAATTACATATGCACTAACCCCACATGCTCCTTGTACAGAGTACAAATTATGAAGCTCTGCATTACATACTTTCCTGCATTCTCCTGTTAGTTCTTCATAAGTGCAAATATTACCCTCATTATTTGTTCTCATTACCTGTGCTTTCCCATTCTGGGTGGGGAAAAGTTTCATACCCACAATACCAGTATTATTGTAGACTAATATGTTTTAATTTATTTTCACTTACACACAGGACAAAGGCAGACCAAACAGTCTGGGCCGAATTTAATATCCTCTTAATTTCATAATGCACACTGTATATCTGTTTTCATTTACATTTATGTCAGTATAATAATGAATATCTCATGTCATCAACCTGCAATTATATCCTAATCAACTGAAACAGTAGAGTAAAACAACAGAACTAAACAACAGTATGCCCAATGTAACTGTGGGTTAGTGTTTCCACCACAACTACTACTACTTTAATTATTCCTCTTCAATTTTCCATTGGTATTTTATATTCTCTCCAGCTGATACAGCACTGTGAAACATATAAATAGCTAGAAATACATTCTGTTTATGAAAATGAAGTACAGGGAGTTCAATAAAGAAATGGTCCCAAACTCATGGCAATAATAGCCTTACATTTCCTGATACAAAATGTACAGTTACATAGTCCAACACTGCATTTTAGAATATGTGTTGGAAATGACTGCCTTCAACTTCAAGACATACTTGACACCTGGTTAACAGATTATAACAAACTGCTTGAGGTTCTTCTCTAGAAACTGCCGATACTGTGTGGCAAGTTTAACAGCACCTGCATGACCCGTATGGTCGTATCACTGTGAGTACAGTACATTATATCACCTTTGCAAGCAAAACAGTTTAATCTGCTATCCATAAGAGATGTCTAAAGCGAAGTGTAACATGCGGTTTTTTTGTTTGTGAGTACAGAGTGCAGTTTAATATACAGGACTTAAACTACGGAAACTTACATACGGGAGAAATCATGAGAAAAGTGCCATATGAAATGTAGAATATGGTTTCACAGTGCTGCACTTCCTTCAAAATCATGCACGTGTGAGAGGTGAAGGAAATTATGTCCAACACCTACTCTAATAGGCAGGAAATAATATTACATACAAAAATGTAAGCTTGCCATGTGTCTTGGTTCAGTTCTCAACTAACTCCCTTTATTATGACTTACTGTAAGCTTCCAAAACTGAAACATACAATCTGTAAGTCCCTAAATTTAATCCCTGAAACAAGTTTTGAAGTCACTGCTATTTTTAAAATAACGAATTTTTCTGGAATTAGCAGAAACAAATATGGTGCCCAGTGGCATACCTAGGAATTTTGTTCGGGGGGGTTCAACAAATTCAGTTGATGACAGTGGACAGAGAGAATGGGGATATGGGGATCTGTGGGCAGTAGCCCCTAGTCAGGGGCTCTGGAGGCAGCTGTAATTTGGTACAAGAAATTTCATTTCATATAGTAAAATTTTCTTAATTTTTGGTACTTTAAGGCTATTTATTATGACAACCAATTTATATGTCATTGCTAATGTCAAACAATTGCAAACCAAGGTACTTTTAGAATTTTACTGCCTTTTTTCTGAACATCTTGGTGTGTTGGCATCCTAAATTCACCAATTTCTAACAGTTTGCACAATCGGGTTGAGTTTGGCACAATTTTGGAGGGCCTTCGGAATTTCAGGGAGAGGGAGTTTGAACACCCCAAACCCCCCCCCTCAGTACGCGAATGATGGTGCCAATATTAGTGTCAAAGATCTTATAGACCAGTTAGGTATAGATAATGCTCATGAGCTACATCAGCACACTCAAGGAACAAAGTATCAAACATGAATGTAACAAAGACAATTAAATCTGTGGTTTTCATTGTAGTCAAAATACATACTGCGATTGTCTGGGTAATGACACTACACAGTGGTAGATCAGTGCCAGTTCACAAGGACATACTGCCATATTCTGGATAGAATGGAAAAATTACACATAATAAATGAAATGACAGTAGTTACAAGGTCCTGTTTATGAACATGGCAGATATCAAGATGGTGGATGAAGACATGAAGAGGCAAAAGGTATGGCATATGAGAATGGTGAGAACTGATAAACCCTTTCCAGATGTCAAGATTCCTGTATTAACTTGACAAAGATACTTAATGGAATCACGACTTAAAACTGTGCACATAATTTGCATTATGACAGCATACTATACGTGAAATTTATCTCTTATCCCTCATGCAAGAGTTAAAGAGTCTAAAGAGTGGTCATTCTTTGGTCTGAATCTTTGGATGCATGCACTGTGGACATTTTCAGTGAAATGGTTCAACAGCTATATACAGCTTTTGCAGTTTATCTGTTATATGAAGTACTTATTTTTATTTAGCTTAGTTTTCCTGATAGACCTGATGTATGTGAGAAGAAAAATAAGTCAAAGAAAACTGCTATGTTTAATTTTTTGAACTATTTTATTGAATACACCAGTACATATTCACATTAGCAAACTTAAAGGAGCACATTATGTTACACCGAGCATGTGACTGGAGGGGGAAGAAAAATTCATTTATCATATAAATATGTTATAAATACAGTGATGTGTCTGAAAACATTACACATCTCATTTGAAATCGTCAATGATTTACATTCTTTCTGTTCTGAATCTCACGTCACAATGGCGGTGGTGATAATACAGAAAATGTCTGTTTTCTTCAGATCACACAACAATAATACCCCAACAACAACACAAGAAGCAAATACTTGCTTCCAGAGCTCACGAGTGTGCGCATGACGCACACTACACATGCACTCACACAATCAGCCATGTATTGAAAGAAATGGCGCAAGTAGAGCACATAAATAATTATCTTTGGCACTCAAAAATACAATATAAAGCATCAACCAGAGAGGGCATGCTGTACTAGGGACAGAAAATATAAACAAGTAATGTGTTTATCACTGCACTTTTCTATGCTTGTACTTTGGTATTAAACAATTACTTTTATATATGGTTTCGTACTTGTCTCTTACATCAATGCTCAAACCTTCTGTCACTATACAAGACCTCCAAAGCTGCAAAACTTAACAAAGAACCAAGTGCCATCACAAAATAATGTAAGATAAAATCAATGAATGGACAGAGGAAAAATATAACACAGTACATTTGTTTAGAAAAATAGTATCAAGATCCACTTGATAGAATATCCTCCACTGTTCCTCATACACAAAACTCAATTTATGTAGCAAAGTGGCAAATGGGTCTTTGCTGTTAGATGCACATACATTTATAAAAAGGAAAGTTCCATATTAATAACTTTTTGTTTGCAGGTGAAGCTAATGTCCAAAACTGTTTTTATGCACCATGTGAAATGCATAAAACATGGTGTTTAGCAATTTAGAATATTGTTATATACCTTCTTTCCATGAACAACTTGGCAAAGAATTTTTAAGATGATTATCTGAAACAGCATCTACTGTATGATTTAAAAAATATTTGATGTGTTAAAAATTTTCTAACCTACTGATTTTAAAGAGCTTTTATAAATCAGTCAACAACTCTTAAGCATTACCATCTTAAAGTTCAGTTCATCCTAGTCATTTTTAAGGTGACTCACCACCTCATAATGAAGCTTCACACAGTTCCCTGATCTAAATACATCACCCAAATTTTCAGCTAGCTAAACTCAAGTGCAGTACTCTGACCTTCTGTACTATCCTTATTAACAAATTCAACCTTTGTATTTATACTTAGGAGCATTTTCAGTGGGACCAATGTACTGCAAAACAGCATAAAGAATATTATCTTTCTACAGAAATGTACGATAGAAAACCTCATTGTAGGCAAATACATGCTTATAATATGGCCCAGTAGCAGCATATTCCTTAAAAGTTCTCAGTGCTTCACCAACATAAATTCTTGATATCATTTAATTCACAGTCCAACTACATGTTTCAAATTTCAGCTTAGCCATTGGGCATGTCTCTCAACTGTTCTGACATTTGTCTTGGTCTATGCCAAACATACTATCAGTGAACATTTCCTTACATCTGTACTTTCAGTACATATAGAGGTATTTAAACTGGCTAGCAAGCCTCTCTTACAGCCACATTTCTGGTGTTTAAGGGTGGCTGTTTGCAGGTTGGACAGTCGGGAATTTGAGGGTTATAGATTTTACAAATGTTATGTTGACCAATACACACAGCGTGGCAGGCAGTACCGTGTACTCCATACATACCGGACACTCCAGGTGACTAATGAGGGATTTCTTCTAGGTCAGCTGATTGAGACTGCATGTTGGAGGCAAGTGTTTATTTTATATATCAGTTGTTTAGTTTGCCTTTTTTTCTTGACAGGTGGGAGGTAAGCTCAGTTCCCTCACCTTTGGGACTATCTGCTGATTACTGCATGGCTTAAGTCTCTATCTACTTCTGAAATCTCAGTGTGAATGCCAGTGAAGCCAAACCATCCGGAATAGAGCAAGTGGGTTTGGCTTCACTGGGATTTACAATGAGATTTCAGAAGCAGAGACTTGAGCTTTGCAGTGATCGGCAGATTGTCCCGAATGTAAGAGAACTTAGCTGAACTCCCAGCTGTAAAGTAAAAAAGGCAAAATATGCATCTCACATATAAAATAAACATTTGCCTCCAATATGCAATCTCAATCAACTGACCTAGAAGAAATCCCTCTTTAGTCATCTGCAGTGTCTGGTATGTACAGAGTACATGGTACTACCTGTCACATTGTGTGTAAATGGTCACTAAAACATCTGTAAAACCTACAACCCCCAAATTCCTGACTGTCCAACCTGCAAACAGCCGCTCTTAAACACCCAAAACATGGCTGTAAGAGAGGCTTGCTAGCCAGGTGAAATAGGCCTGTACATACTGGAAGTACAGACATAAGGAAATGATCACTGATAGTATGTTTGGTGTAGACCATGACAAATGTTGGAACAGCTGAGAGACATGCCCAATGACTATGCTGAAATTTGAAACATGTAGTTGGACTGTGAATTACAATGACATCAAGAAATATGCAGAAGAAATACCTTAATAAATAATGTGTTTATGTTGGTGGAGTACTGAGAACTTTCAAGGAATTTGCTGCTACTGGGCCATATTATAAGTTTGCATTCGGCTACAACGAGGTTTTCTATCGCACAATTCTATTGAAAGATAACATTTGCATGCTGTTCTGCAGTACATTGGTCCCGGAACTTGGGCAGACTTTTGCTGAAACTTTGGGTGATGTATTTGGATCAGGGAACTGTGTGAAGCTGTATTATGGGGTGGTGAGTCACCTTAAAAATTAAAGATGATGAACTGAATTTTAAGATGGTAATACTTATGAAGCTGCATTATGAGGTGGTGAGTTACCTTAAAAATTAAAAGGCTGATCTGTAACTTACATGGTAACACTCAAAAGTTGGTGACTGATTTATAAATGCTCTCTAAAATTGGAAGATTTCAGAACTAAAAAAAGTAATAATAAAAATTTCTTAATCGCTGGTAATTATGCAAGAAACAAACATGCTTCCCTTCAGAAATCAAGCCAGCATGTTGAAATCTGAAGAATTCTGCATTACTTCAATATAGCAGGTTATTTTTCGACAAGATAATGCTGTTATCACTTCAACGCTTATGTGCTCATGGCCAAAAATAGTGTCTTACAAATGACTGGGTCACATGAAGATGCATACATACACTCAAACACACAAGAGTGATAACAGCTAGCAAATGTCACACTTGTGAGAGATTTATCAACTGGCATAACAATTTGTGTTTTCTACTCCTAACTACTACTGTATACAAAATGAAATTAATATTTTCATAACCAAGTCCTGTGACAATGATCACAGAACTTATGCATAAGTATACTGCTTGTAGAACATAAAGCTTTCATAAAGATGAACAGTGATAGATCTTCTCAAGTCACCAGCTGTACCAAAACGAATTCTGACCCTAACTGTTTGGTCAACTGACTGAGAGTTAGTCACCGCACTAATTGGTGCCCAGGTTATAAACCTCCACACTGTGTTATTTCACAGCCAGCAAAGCAGGTAATTTCACTCAAACAGGATGAGGTCCTGTAGTTGTCAAAGTATGCAAACTGGTGGAGAGATACGAAACAAAAGGAAGCACAATAAAAACAGCACAATGTATGATTCTGTGTGCTTTGTTGAACATTCCGGATAACAATATGTTCTGATGAGAAGGAAGACTACATTGAGGGTTTTCAAGGTGAAACAATTTTGATATGAACCTTTCAAAATGATAGGATTGAGTGAATAGTGAAACTCCACCCACCTAACAAATATATATTTAACAGATTAATGCTTCAATATTTTGTATTTTATTAATATATGTAATATTATGCAAACACACTGGTCCTACAAAATCAAAACTACCTTAATGAAACAAGATAGCAATAAGTATTTTCTATTATTCTCTCAAAGTAACAGAATATGGGGATGCTGGTGTACGTTTCCCCTTTACATGCTCCCTGCAATTACATCAACTTATTCATGAACTAGATGAAATAAATCCCCACAAGTATATCATTGCATCAATCAGCTTTGTGTAGATAATGGTAAATTGATATAGTATAACTACAGCATTTTGGGCTCTTCCCTGCATCACCTCCCATTATTCTACATCCCAGTTTCTTGTATCTTGTATGGTGAGTATTTAATGCTCAACAGTAACTGGAGCACTTACATCGCACAACACCTCATATAAAATTACTGAAGGGAAAAATTCCTCAATACATGTTGTTTTGATATAAGTCACATTTCTCAGGTATGTAATCCTGATAAATATATTGAGGACTTCCTGTAATATATAAAGTAAACTGACTGTTATGAAGAGTAAGCAGATTGCTGGGATTATTATCTATACTTTACAGTTACTTCCTCCCACTGAAGACAAATTAAAATTATCTGTGTGTCAATGAAGAATAAAAATGAGCAGTGTGGAGTGGTTTCCAGTTTCTCACCAGAAGGGTGTAGGCCATAATGTTCTTATCGATCTACAAAAGCAGGCCTGCAAAAACAATAATACTTCTGAGTTATGGTCTTCACTTTTCTGGGATGTTATGTAGTGTAGGTTTGTAGTTGCTTACTGAAACTTTCAGACAACATATTGGTCCCAGTAAGCCAGGAAAAGGTAAACTGCTGCATATATAGGCAACAATGTTCTCACTGCTAGTAAGCAACCTAATTCATTCCCTTACTTTCAATGACAACCAACCACCCCTCACACTGTTCCCTATATACTCACACATCCACCTGTTCCTGGCATCCTTCTTGGACTGCTTGACCCTTGAACATGGGATCAATATGTTGTCCCAAGATGATGGTTACCAATTACCAACCTACATGGCATACCATCACAGAAAAACCTGAAATTTTGCACTTCTGACTTGTGTTTAGGAGGTGTCCAGTTCAAGTCTTGGCTAAGATACTGACTACTATTCAGACTGATGCTCTCTGTGGTACTACTCAGTCCCTCCAAGTGTATGTCAAGATAGCATCTTGAAACAGGCATCAACCACTTCCTCTCAAATCCTTTCAACTTTAATAAATGTGACAATTCTCTCAAATCATTTGACACAAAACACTTTCTGTAGCTCACACAACATTATTATATAACCCAAAAGTCATACATCCTCCATTCGAACTGACAGCTCATTCATTCTGTGGTTGGCTTCACTTCAGAAAAATTAAAAGGAGATAAAGCATCCGGAACTTCAAAGCAAATGGACTTGTGAGAAGAAACGGGTGCCAAAATCAGTGAGCTGGCACTTTACATACCAGCAATAAGCACAAAGAAGTTTTCTCTGGAAACAAAGACCAGAAGATTGGAGAGAGTTACACACACTGCATCTCAATAGTGTGGATGAATGTGGCAACCCCAGCTGATAAGATATAATAATAAATAAATACATAAATACAGTAAATAAATAAATTACATTACACAAAAAACAGATCAGAATAAGGTAACAAATGGGAGGAAAAGATGACTCCAACTTTAACTGAGATATCTGATGATAAGACAACATGTTACCATGTCAACCATATAACAGTGACTAATGACTTCCACCACACACAATACAAGGCACCAGTAACTTCTCATCAAGTAAACAACAAACTGTCAAGGGAAGGGGGAAGGGAGGGTTGGTAGCAGATGAGACAGACAGACAGACAGAGACAGAGAGAGTACTGGAATTGTCTCCACCACTATGGAAACTAAAGTTTGACAATTTGCTGGCATCTGTGATATGGAAGTAAAATAAGAATTAAATTTTCTACCAGTGCAACATTCATCTGCATATCTCAAAATAAGTACAAACTGTCAACTGTTTGTTCACATTACCAAAAAACATTTTAACAATAAGTATACATATATTAAGGAGTTTGTTTTTAAATTAACTTGAATTGGAACATGGGAGCATTTTCAATGAAGTATAGTGTACAAAGTTGACAATTTGCATACAGTACTGACAAGACAAAGACTATCCCAGATAGTCAGGCATGTCAAGTTGCTCATGGAAAGCAAGCAGATAGGGTTACAAGCTGAAATAAACAAGACATTAATAAAACTTTAAGTTGACAAATGTTTCAAGGTACTGTACAATATTTCTAAGCCACAATATGTCATCTCTTGATATCTACTACAAAACAGTAACATGATACATGACATTACCATAATTATTGCATCAATATACTATTCTAATACTTAGCATCAGATGTGTAACAAGGTTGAATTTCCAGTGCCAGAAATTTACGCAGACATCCGGTAGCTTAAGGATCCATGGATATGAAAAAAATGTGCCATTTAGGGTGATACCTGTTACCAAAATGAAGTTGCATGGTTTCCTTGTGTTTTAGACTTCACTAAAACAGTATACTCAAGTAAAATGTGTTGACATGATTTGATCACATTGTCAAGTGGTCAGAAAAATGGAAGGCACTTTACTACTTTTTGAACACATGTACGCCAAGAATACTAACAACAATGGACATTCATTTCTACTTACATTTTTGCGTGAACTTTGCAGTACAACCTATTCATGAAAACATTCACAATAGGCACAAGTTGATGAATGCTATGAGTCGCTTGCGTCCACTAAGTATACAAATTTCTTATGCAAAAAACTGATTTATCAAGAATAGGGTTGTCTACAAATTCACGGTACCACTTTTAAATACCTATTTTATGTTCAACTGATTTAATAAGCAAAACGAATTTCAAGGCCACTTCATTATAATTTACTTTTATCACTTCTTTTTTGTTTGTGTGTGTGTCAACAATGTCTTCAATTCAATCTTGGCATACCCCAATGGCAGGCAGGAAGGCATTTTCAAATAACTCTACTAATTTTTTTTATTAATATAAATTTTGTACATTATCCCTAAACAAACAAATCACAAAAATAAGTATTGATATATTTTGTGATTCACAATATGCTACTTTTGACAAACTATACTGGCATTTATAGAAGGGCAGAAATAATACCATGTAAGATGCATATGGTAAATAGCGACGACACAACACACTGGTACTTGCTACTGGACACCCAGACTTTCGACTGGCCAACAGCAAGGCCTGCCACTACTAACAAACATGGAAAACACACCACACATTGTATCTCTTCTCATATACTCTCACTATTCACAAAATATAAATATACTGATAATATATACTCTATATGTTTTGTAACTACAGCTATGACCTTGCTTTCCCTCACGTACTGAGACTTCTACTCAGCAGTCCCTTGAACAGAAAATCTCCAACATTATGCACACAGACTTCACTGTACTGTGTGCAGATATCAACATACCCATGTATTATGTTCTGTTTCAATTAAAAAAAGTCCGTAAATCTGCTGAAAGATGTGAAACTCTTCAAATGACTTAGCATATAGATACAAATTCTACAGAACTGTACAAAGTATACAGCATGTTACTTGTGAAACTGAAAGGTGGGATTTAGCTGTTAGCTAATGTCTCTCACTACAGATATCTGTGAAATGAAATAACTATATGTTATGCTAACAGAACACTGACTGCATTTTACTCTCTTAATAGAGGGTTTGTACTGAAAACAACAGGAATGATGCAATACACTCATTCCCCACCAAGGGCAACCAACCTATCCTTAGCATGTTACAAAGACTCACTATTACTGACAACATGGATGAAAAGCCATTTCTAGTAAAAATGAAGTATGCTGCTTATTTCTGGAAACCAATGCCTAGTTTCAATACAGGTGAATCAATGGTGGGAACAGGCTAAGGATCAGCATAGAACTGCTATACTTAACACAGTATGGGGGTGCTACAGATGCTAAAACATTAAACTTGCATACCACAATCAGTTACACATATTTTGTTGAAATTAATGGCACTAGAATTTATATATCCAACTCGAGTTCTTAGGAAGTCTTACTCTTCTATATATTTTTGGAAGTTTATGATGTTTTATATTTCTATAATTCTGCTAGCATTAACAAGTCTTTCTTTTTTTTGTTGGACCTTGCCAAATCAGGCTACAAAATGGGTCATTTTTTCATTATATATTTTCTCTAACATCTGAATATTTCTAGAACTACTCTACATGGTATATCACAATATAAATCAATACTTGCATGCTCTACTCATGCGGGCTGCCAATAACAGGCTCCACCTTTACAGTGATAGTTTCCTTGGCTTCTTTAACAAGGTTGTCTGGGGAACCCAGCTGTGGGCTCTTCACAATGTCCTCAATATCTTCCTGGAAGAGATTCTCAGGTCGAGGAGAAGTGAAGGTAGCCGTAGGCTTGTAGGTCATTCCACTTACGCCAATTCCTACTTCCACATTGCTCAATGTGCCACTTCCTCCACCACTTGGAGTTGGTGGGGTGGGCATAGCTCCACTGCTACCACCTCCCAGTGGTGATGGTATAGGACTGGCAGCTGTTGATTCTGCTGGACTGCCTGCCCTCAACTCTGAACCCACAGGACTTGCACAACGAAGGCTGGAGCCCAAAGGACTGGCCAAACCAAGACCAGGCATTCCACCATGAGTGGTACCATTGCTGGGCAGACCCAAGCTGTTGCAGTGCCCTACCAGTCCACCCAGGCTGTTCACTAGTCCTACTCCAGCATCACCAGACAGAGACACATTATGCTGTGCAGCAGCCACCATGCTGCACATCTGCTGCCTCAGTCCTTGTGCCACCACAGCCACTGCTGCTGCAGCCGCTGCACCTGGCGACACCGTAGGCTCTGGGCCATTACTGCATGACCCACTGGGGTAGTTCTGAACTCCCAGAGGTTCCTGACAACAAAGAGTATCCTTCAAAATCAATGATGCATCCTGAACTTTTCAATATAATGAGATTTGCCCTACAATTTCCTACACTAGTTCATCAAGGGTGTTGAAACAGACATGTGATATACTGTGGAAAGTATCTGCGACACAAGTACAATACTTAGTCACATTATAATGAAGTACAATACAGGATCCAAAGGAGCATACTATATGCAAGATCTACATACCCGGTTATGTTACAAGTACCAATCCTGCACCATCAATAATGCAGTTACAAGTAAACTTAAAGTTAAAATATAACCCACAGGACATAAATTCAGTCACTTGGAACATCATGCATCTTCAGACAACATACTGTGCAGTGGGTGCATAATACTTTATGCTGATTCACCTACACTCCACATGTAGCTTGTCACGTGAAACTGACTATAAAGTTAACATGCAGTATTCTGGATATGCAAGAGTAGTGCAATGTTTGGCTTTGGCAGGAAGAAACATGGGCAAAAAAGTTCTAACAAGATTTTCACTGTTTCAACTACATGTTCAGGTGGTGGCAATTCCTCCTCTGTGGAGCACTATTCAGAGCAAACTCCAGAATCCTGGTTGTCACAACACCACACCGCACCCTGTTGTACAGAAGACACCCAGTGCACTTTTCACTTAACACAAAATAAATCTCTGTTCAGAGAGCTGACTGACATGACTAATCAAATTTTTACAGTTTTGTGGACTAGTCACATCTGACTTGTAACCCTTCAGGAAATACTGATTCTGGCAAAACAAGGTGTTCATAAAAAGCCTGAAAAAGTAAACCCTACAATGGATGTACAAGACTTCCACCTGAACTACTGTGGAGCTCCAGTGTTCTCCTGAGTGCTGGTGCACTGACCTGGCACTTGGTGCAAAGACAGTGATGTCAGACAGTGGTATCAAACAAAACATAAGCAGCCAATTACAATACTTAAAACCATTCCTGTACGAGGAATACTTTTATTCAGAAATTCTGATCAACTAGTACAGCCAGCTAAATAATCTAAACGCCTGTATGAGTGGGAATACATATTTCTGTCATGGTACACAAAGGTACAGCACACCTACAACTGCATTGTCAGTGATTCATTAGATGTATATTATAAATTCAAAACTCACAAAAAATGTACCTTATTTGTTTCTTGTATTCCAACAACATTATCACAATACTAAACAACTCTTTGTTCCTGTCAAGGACTAACATACAACTGTTCTACAGGATTAAAGTTCCCCTACTTGGTTCATTTGCATAAATGAAATGAAATACGAGCTAAGACAGCATAAACAAACAATCTTGTTTTTGGCACTTACACCACCCAGTGAATATGTATAGCTGACTGTTAAAATATTCAATTCTTCATTACAAAAGAGAATTATAATGCTTTCAGAAATTCAAAAAATTCCCTTCTGCAATTACAATTACTAAACTCATTACCGTATTCATTCACATGCTTGTCTTGATATTCGTGGTGTTCTGTTGCCTACATCGAATAACTTCTGACATTCTATGATGTAATTAAAGTGTCATTATGCAACTGTTACAGAATTTTTCATAACACACACTTTGTCAAAGAGGAAAATATAATAACTATGTTGAATTAGATAAATGTAATCCAATAATGTACAGCGTAAAGATTATGGTGCCAGGTAGACATGCACCAATGCTTCAGAGTAGCCTGCTCCATCCACCTCAAGGGTAAAACTGAGAATGGCTAGGGTGTGGACAGATTACATACACACAAAAAAGGAAATATGAGGCCAAGGAACAAATGAGTGGAACCACAGAAGGAAGAAGAGGGGGGAGAGAGTACTGTTAAGGACAAGTCCAGGTGATGTATGTCTTACCTTTATAGACAATCATCTTTTGTGACTTCAGAATGTCAATGAGAGGTGCATAACCTGGTCAAATATAAACAGTGTCCTTCATTCAAGTTATTAGTACTGGATCTCTTGTTGATTTCTCACAATCAAGTTCAAGCACCCTGCCCTTCTAGCCAGGACACTGATGGTATTCAGTTCAAACAATGCCCAACTTTATGTTCCCTTCAGTTATGGATGGTTGGGACAAGAGAGTTGAATATGTTAATGATGCTCTTTGACTCTGAACTCAATGAAATGTCTGGTCTGTCCAGTGTAAACTGCCTTGTACTCAGCAGCAATGCGATAAATGCCTTGTAACTTTAGGAGCAGTGTGTCCTTGATGGGCTGAAGGTAAGTGGAGTCTTTATTTGGCAGTAGAATGAACTAGTGCTTGATGCTATGCTTGGGCTTGGTATCGTGGTCAAAACCACCGATCCAGGTTCATTGTATCATAATTTTATGAAGCCTTCATTGGTCTCTGCATGTTCTATAATTTTTTTTTTTTTTTAATCCAATGCCCCACATGTTCTTTACGGACTTCGTGGTCTTCCCTCCTGGGGATGGCAGAAGTGTAACCGACTTCTGAGGTTGGGACGCCCATGAGGCGCGGTTACGTTGTCCCGATGATGTGAGTGGTGATATAGGAGGATG
>Ga0123355_10006392_pt1 | contig 17447 bp, 6 predicted proteins | sample TergutEmb28metaG_3_FD_89872 | JGI IMG/M metagenome (GOLD analysis project Ga0123355, IMG submission 89872) | Embiratermes neotenicus P1 segment gut microbial communities from Petit-Saut dam, French Guiana - Emb289 P1 | ecosystem: Host-associated > Arthropoda: Insects > Digestive system > Gut ...
GATTAGGCTAAGGGTGTTTTGAAATGAGACATTTCAATCCAAAAGCTATTTAAATGTACAGTATGGCAGAAGTATCAAAACTACAACTGGAAATTATGTGAAAGATGAACTATAATTCACAGGAATGTACTGGTGCTGGTGGTATGAAAATTATGCACAAGATTGATAAACTACTTCACAAACAACTGTCAGTTGAATCAACACAATTTACTAACAGTGCTCATACTTGTCTCATGTTTTGAATAGGTAATTCTGTTGGATGTATCACAATCACACTATCTTAACTTTAACTTCCACAGTTTTGAACAGTAACTTTATTATAATGCTGCCTGATACACATTGGTCTAGAAAGTTTATGTGGCTGGCAAGAGCACTTGGCTTCTCTCTGAACTGCTGATGCTGTACTTCTCATTAAATATTTATCTGAATAAGCATAACATCTCCTTGACAAACTCTGTTTCAACCTTTTTGTCAAACATTACTTAAATATGACATGTTTGTTTGTTACAGTCTCCTTTGCCTTTTCTTATTTAGAAGACCTGCAATTCTCAATGACTACATTTCATAATTAAATTGCCTGATTGTTGCCTGCAGTCACATTCACTGCAACTATGAAAATGGAAGAGCAAATAATAATTGGTAAGGAGATTGCAGGACATGGAACTTAAGTTACAGTGCTTTTTTTGCTCTGTTCTGCCTTTCAATTAGTTTCAGTTTCACATAACCACAAAATACTAAAAATCAGTTATCTAGCCACTCAGTTCAAAATAGTTCTTAGATTGCTCTGAAAGATATACTTCATTATAAAAAATTATTATTTTAACAGAATTCATATTCTTCACATATTTTGTCATAAAATGAATAGTTTCATCAACTAAAGCGCACACTTACTTTTATTACTTTTTATTACCAACCCAGCATACACAGACTGCTTAGAATCGTCCTCTGGCGTACAATGCACAAAACGTGTTTTCAAAGTTGTGGAAGATCAATCGCATGCGTATAGGTTGTTTATTAGCTTTTGGCCAGCGAAGTTTTCAGAAGGAATGCTAATACTGACTCTCCTGTACAGTGATAGTTGATTGGCAAACGATACAGATACACTGCCCTTGCCACATCACACACCAAGTAGATTCATCTGCAACGTATATTAGGTACTTCTCTGACCATCAGTTTTAATGATGTGTCCTGTAAAGTACTAGTGACCATGCAGTCTAAGGCCAGTCGCAGATTGTATGTCCCACTTCAAGACATGTGCCATTTGGAAGTCTGTCATTCAGACATATTGTGTTATACGACAGTATCCGTTATTGGCTTGGATACTAAATCAATACCATAAATGAGTACACAATTACTATCAACACAACCATTTATTGGTTTCTACTAGCTCAAACTACATGGCTACATGTTTTGACCAGAATCTTGGTCACCTTTAGGCCAGTATGTTACACAAAAAATAAAAAATAGCAATCGCAATTTCATTTTATTGTTAGACTGAGATCTCGACTGTTCCTACAAGATGTGCAAATTATCCATGGGTTTTAAAATACTTACACTGTATAATGTGATGCTAACATCTTAAAATGCTGTTAAGGTTAAAACTGCAGTCCATTAATTTATATATACTTTTCCCTGAAGAAATGTGTTAGTTTTGATTTCCTTGTCTCCTCCGATAATTTCCCTTTAGTGTATGTCGTGTGTGATGACATACAGATGCACTCAACAAAAATGATACTGACATATAAACACATTTATGTTTTTTGTTATATGTTATGGCTGATATCCACATGTATCATCTATGTCAAAATATTACTATTTATGATACTGGTATTGATGTATTGCATCCAGGATCAGGTTAAATGGAAAGCAGCAGTTGAAAAGGCCGAAAACTTTAAAACAGTGAAGCTGTAGCACCTAATGAAGAAGAAGAAGAAGGTACTGATGTACAGAAAGTCCAATTTTTATTCTTTACGTTGGGAGTTTTCCCTCCTAGTGGTACATTTGTAGCGGGTGCTATTGATCCTTGCATATCCACTATTGAAGACAAAAACACAACAGGATGTCTATCATAAAAATAAACAATACAGCACAATTACACAATCTGAATCTCACTGGGACATGGGAATTACTTGTAGGTAAAAATTATAAAAGGTTCTCTAACAAAAACTAACCACAACACAGATGACAGTTACTTCCACAGAACATGTATCACTGAAAACAGATCATCCTTGCTTATGGTGAAGTTTATCTTCAGCAGCAAGGTAGTAATCATATTCACATCCAAATTCCAGTTCAGTGAATTAGCTTACATTGGCTGAATAGACAGCAGTGTAAATTCAAAATTAACACTGATAACATAGTTCTAGCATCCTCCTGGCAAGCAATTTGAAATTACAACAGTGTCTGAAAGGCAGAATCAGGCATCAAAAATACTACAATTTCCTTACCCTCTGCCACTGTACCTAGTTCTTAACAGTTGTTATAATAAAAGCAAATGAGATGCAATATTTCTCAAATTTATTTTGGTAAAGAACTCTATATGTTTCAGACAGACCTATTGTCCATCATCAGGAGTCTCAACACTGTATACACAGCAATAGGTATTTGTCATGGTAGTTATGCTGGCTGACTGCAAGCAGACAGCCAACATAACTACCATGACAAATACCTATTGCTGTGTATACAGTGTTGAGACTCCTGATGATGGACAATAGGTCTGTCTGAAACATATAGAGTTCTTTACCAAAATAAATTTGAGAAATAGTGCATCTCGTTGGTTTTTACTATAAGAACATATCACGATGCACGGTCCTATGAATGTCAAATTCTTATCTGTTCTTATTCACAATTGAAGTTAATGAGACACCAGCCAAAAACTCAACTGTTCAACCTCTGCTAAGTCCAGTTAGAATTATAGATGTGATTGAAGGGATGACCGTCAGCTGCTACTTGAGCACTGTGAACACGGGTTCAAATCCCACTTGGGGCAGGGTCATAGTACTGCTGTTTTTCTATGTATGTGTTGTCCTGTGTACATACAGGCCTTATTGTAGACTAATCCCCCCTTGCATGGAGCCCCACCAAATGCCCAACAAACAATTTATAAAACCAGAGACCATAGACTGTATTGGCCCGTAAACACCAATGGATGGAAAAAGTAACTTAGCACTGCCTGCTGTCCAATTGCAAAAATCTTTTCAATATTGACATAAACAAAACCCATGAACATCATTCACAGATTATTTTTTTCAAGCTGCAATTCAAACAAATATGTCCATCTTCAACTGGAGTTATTAATAAAGAGTGTTTAACCACTTCAACATATAAATAAGCACAGAAGGCATGCAGAAATAACATAACAATTGCTGTAGTATTGAATCTCAACATAATTCATATGTTATGTAACAATTACCATGTTTATGTAGTTAAACCAGACCTGAGGATGAACATATATGCCAGAAATACATTGTAACAGAAGTACCCACTGTGGGAGTGATGGTTGTGTGTGAAATATATGAAATCATCCTGATACTGGTATAATTTTTAAGTAAGTTCAATAAAATTCAGGATCATGAAGTTGACTCTGGGGAAACATTCATACAAATTCATCTTAATTTTAATTCAGAAGGAAAAATTTCTCTTTATTTCATCTTCACTGCATGGGATGTCGCCCGTAAAACGTGTGTGAGCTTCAGTTCCTTACAAATTGAACTTTAGAACTGATAGCAAATAAAATTACTCCTGCAAATGCATAACTGTAACCACCCAGAACACCTTCAATGGAGGAAATTACTATGACTGAATATGGAAAGAACTCCTTTTAAATTTTCTTATACATGTTACTATATCAATACAAAAACCTCTGAACAGAATGTACAGCTCCTTGAAACATCTCCGGTGAACATACAAACTCTACACACAAGGTGAATTATAATCCATATTGAATGAACATTTTTTGTGTGTGTTTCGGGTGCAATATATGCCCTGCTTCATTACTGGACACCAGAGAAGCAGAACTGATGACAATAAGCACATAAAAATATGATTATCTCTCTTTGAAATTAAGGCAGATGGCAAAGTTCTGAAATTCTGCAATACTATTCTTAAAAGAGGAGCAGGCAACACTTTGAATGTGTCCCTATAACATTCATGTTCTGCCCGCACAAAGAATATCGCAAAATAATAGAGCCTTATCCCATTACCTTAAAAGAATATTAATTAAAAACATTTACATATTTACAGTGGTACCACACTATAATTATCTTGTTTTTAAGGTACTTACTCTCACATATTTTCATCTGTTCTATAATTCTCTGAAATCCCTTTTCCTTTTTGCAGTTTCACAAAAGGAATCAGTAAACAATTAAAAAACACGACTTTTTAAAAATCTTAATTTACTCCATTTTATGCACTAACTGTAAAAATCTCTAGTGTAATTTATTTACACTTTCATATCAAAATATAGATGTCGGGACTAGAAAACATTCAACATATGATGGGATTTGCTTCTGTTTATCATTTCTCTTGAAGCGCTGAATTTAATTTTTTAACAATGATTCCACTTCAATCTGTTACCTCCATTTCAATAATATATCATTCTTGAGCCAGTAAAACCTGTCAACAAACAACTGTAAAAACCCTTCCAGCTAAATAAACATCAAACCTTTTCAAACAGGTGCTTGAAAACATTTTACAGTTATATAATGTTACTTATTATACGGGAAGTACAATTATTGTTATTTTTTTGTCTTCTTTAAGAGAATCACAGATTGAGATATCACCAAACTACATCAGTCAAGTGCAGCCCAAAATTATTTGCGGGAGGTTTTAATGCTGGGACACTACAGTATTTCACAGACCAGTGAAGACAACAATTTAGGAATCTGCAGTAATAAAGATGTGTGTATTCTATTCACAGACATAAATACATGCACTATGAGCTGTATTAAAAGATGGTAGTAATGTATATAATTACACTGAGATGTACTGAATAAATCAGTTCATCATAAAATCTTATAAAAAAAAAAAGTACTACTTCTTGTACAGTGTGATTATCTTAGAGCTTCCAGTATACTACTCAACAACCCAGGCAGAAGAGTTAAAGACACTTTTCCCAAGTTGGGCAACCCTCAAGTGCTGGTACAACCAAGTATCCGCACACAATCTTGGAAGTCTTAAATTACTTACAACAATATAACATTTCTCCTATGTGGAACTCCTATTATATCATCCTACTAATGATACTGCAGTGTTCTTACTTTTGTAACAGTGCACCTTTTCACACAGAAAACACATGAAAATTCACTGCTCCAATGTACAACTTAGACAGAATTTGAACACATGACATGACATTACTGAATGCTTAGTGACCAAGCCATAAGGTACCAGGTACTCAGCATCATGGTGGCTGGCACATAACACGCTTATTTCATGGTAACTTTTTTTTCCCCCACATACATATCGTGCATCTTGATATTATCCAAGTTTTTTTATTCACCAACTGACGCACAAGTGAATTGTCTGGAAAAAAATTTTTAAATGTACATTAAAATTGACAGTAAAACAGCTCGGCATGTTTCGGCATATACATATACGCAACCACATCACCACATACTGATGTATTTTAATTGGCTATTTTAACAACTGTAACTTTAGCAAGCATGAGTAATGCGCTCCCTGATGATGGTGTGACCACACTGAAACATGTCGGAGCTGTTTTAATGTCAATTTTAACTTTTTTAAAAGACAATTCCCTTGTGCATCAGTTGGTGAATAAGAAATTTCATGGTACCTGGTCAGTGATTCAAAGACCAAACCAGAGAGAAACTGTATTGTGTATATGCTTTGTTTTGCAAGTTCTAGCAGTCTGAACCTCCACAGCTAGACGACTGGAAAGCATAAGGATGACTTTTGCCTTAGTAGCTCAATAATTTCCAGATATTATTATGATAATTCCACTGTACAGGTATAAACAAATCCTACCCTCTCTGTCTAAACAAGCAGCTCAATAGATCAACATTCAGAGAAATTAGGTAAATCGGCTTGAGAATGCTAATGTACTGTCAGTGTTAAATGGGTACTTCCCCCTTCTGGCATTCACACTGCAATGCATAGACTATTTAAAAATAATAAATTCCAAGCAAATACATTATTTTGTATCACATTAATGCATCTGAAACTTTTCGTGCCAGAGCACTGGAATTGCTTTTGGTTTTATTCACAGCACTACGTATTGTAACACAATTATGTAATTTCAATACTGTAATGCCCCATAGATAAAATTTTATTTTATTCTACTCCATTTCATTTTATATATTTCATACATGCTGCTAGCATTTTAATGGACAGCTAGGTATATCTCCCAGTCGATCAAACAGGAAGGTCAGATCACCTGTCACCCACAAAGCAACAGTTAACCAGTTGATACTGCAGAAAACTGTTGCTAGGTGAATATAGGAAATGCTGACTTTAGCTGAGAAGTGTGGTGTACATTGGTAAAGCGACGGTACAGTCTTTATTGAACCTCCGGTGGTGGCAGAAGTATGTGGAGTGGAGAAAGAGTAAAACTTACAAGATGTGGGCTCTACTACTAATTATCTTGCCAGGTAAGTGTGATTAAGTTGTTTGGTGCCAAACTGAAGCATGCGAAATGATTTGGGTTATATTTCGTTTTATTTGGGGTGCTTTATAAGTTTGTATTCCGAACTGACTGGTTGGGTAATGGAAGGAAGGAAATATATGACAGCGGGAAGTGATAAGGCTTTACTTATGGTAGTTCCTTTATAGGAAATTGTAATTCATCTCTTAGAGAAGTACTTTATGTTGTACCTTAAAACTTCGATTGGGTTATTGTATTTTGTTTAGATGTTATAATATTCACGTACTGGTAGTGTTGTAGAATACATTATATATATATATACACATATCTGATAGTGTTGTCCAAAGTGGTGGCAGCAGATACTTTTTAGGTAATGGTATCGGTGTTCAGGACGGCTGCCGCACCCCATTACAATATGGTTGACAGCGGTCAGGGATGGACAGAGACCATTTTGCTTTTAGAAGTGCACACCAAAAATTCCGCATTTTGAGGAAATGAAGATGAATTGTGCATAGTTAGGGAGACGTAGGAGGTAGGATCCTGCACTGATATTCACCTTAGAAGAGGTGGTAACATGGTTTACATTAATTGCGAATTGTTAATTCTTTTGTGTTGTATTTGCGTATTGTGTGTATACAGTTCTAATTTACCTTGTTGTGGAGTTAAGTTACGGACTGACTTGAAATTCTGGAATATACGCTCAAGTGGTTAGAGGTTCTAAAACTGTGGTTGTAACAAGATAGTCACAATGGTAGAAAATTTGCAAAAGCTTGTAGAGAGTTTACAAGCAAAATAAGTAACCTGCGAACTCAAGTTAGCTCAGGTAGGCCTACTGTGCCGAAAGACTTATCCCTAATTTCCCTTATACCCAAGTGGTCTGGGGCAGAAGAGTCAGTTAGTGTGAAGGAGTTTTTTTAATCAGTGGAGTCATCAGTCATACGAGGAAAGTGGTGTGAATTTGATAAAATACAGATTAGGGTTTTGAAAATTACAGAAGCTGCAAAAGCATTTTACAACAGTAACCCAGAATTACACAGTACAAGCATTTCATGGGAAAACTTCAAGGCCAAATTTTTGAACAGATTTAGAGACGTTAGAAGTGACCATTATCACTTTATGCAACTTCAGACAACCAATCAAATGAAAGATGAAACCCCTCACAAATTTTTGGACCGGTGTCGTTCACTGGCTATGAAAACAGTCCCTAAAGTTGAGGACCCTTTGTTTCAAAAATTTCACTATGACCAAGCCAACGGATGTTACTGTCGACATTTATAGCTGGACTATCTGGAAACCCAGGACAAAAGAAATTTAGCATTTTTTTTTTCAAATTCTGAAACCTACAGAAAAGGGAGAGGCAACTTTGGTCAGCCCTGGAAGACCTTTGGAAGATCAGAGTAAGGACAGGTTGCTTGTATTAGCATAGACGCGCCACATGTAGGCCAGAAGCAGCATTGGCAAAATTCCCACTCGATGGGAAACTGCTTTGTTTTAAGTGTGGGAAACCAGGACATTTTGCCAAAGAATGTTTTTCAAATAAATTTCCCCCCCCACAAAGAACGAGGGAAAGAATCAGCACTCCAAACCACGGGAAAGTCAAGCAGCACTTATGCTGAAGCTACTCGTCAAAACACCCCATCGTCAGGAAAACTTGTAGCTGCTGGGAGTCACGGCAGCAACTTCCACCGTAACTTACCCGCAAGAGCTGTCAGTAATTTTGTTACAGTCCCCGTGACCCTAGATCATGGCACTCCGACAGTGGCAGTTAAAACTCGGGGTGCAAAACAAATCTCTTTGTAGATTCAGGATCCAGCTGTAGTCTTTTGCAGCCAGGGGTAGCGGAGTTACCACTTGAAAGTACTACATTTGAACCTTTCAGAGTAACGGGAGACAGCCTGGATATCGTAGGGGAACAGCAAGTTTATTTCAAATGGGTAGAGTCACCTTCAATCATTTGTTTTTGGTTTGCAAATTGCCAACATCCGCAGTGTGTTGCAGCCCAGGGCTAAGCATACTGTACTAGGAAAACTATTAGGAAGAAATTCTAGAAATCCGTCCCGCCTTTTGTGCGTGGAACCGGCACATGTACCTATTGAAGGCATATGCATGGCCCGTGTTTTAACTAGACCTAGTGCAGCAATACACAAATGTCAGCCAGTTGGAAAAAGCACGCTTTCCACTAGTTGTACACAGTTAAACATAAACACGTCAGACGTTGCACTGTGCAACGTAGTGACAGTACTTCTTTGCACAGTGAACCATACACACGCACACCAGATCAGAATACGCCGCCATAACACTGACGTCTGTACGGACACACACAGTTGAACCTGACTTGTAATGTTAGCTAAGCACTGGTGGTAGCTCCCTGATGATGGTTCCTACGTGAACCGAAACATGTTGGAGCAGCTTTTATAAGTTTAATTGGTTTTAACAATTTAACGATTTTATATAATTGAGTGCATTAGTTGAACAATAAAGCATTTAATGTAATTAATTATATCCTAGCATAAAAGGGAGAACAAGTTGTAGGGAAAATGCTAACAGATAAAAATCCTTGTAACTACAATTATGTAACACTTTCCAAAACATAGAGGCATCTGACAGCGTGGTTTATACATTCATGGTTGCGGTTATCAAGCACTTTGACCCAAACTTGCATTTTTTGGAACTCCTTTTAGCTACAGTGTACAGTTCCTTCTTGTAAGACAATGGCAAACAAATTTCTGTTCCTGTAAGCAAAGCACTTTCATCATGTAATTACTCTAGCAGTCTTTAACATGTGGTTTCAAATCACCAGTGACTCACCGCCATGGTGCATTACTCTTCATGTGAGCTCTTACATCCTGGGCCTTCTTAACGAAACTATGGAGTATATAATCTTAAACATTACATCCTTTCTACTTTTATAAATATACCACCTTTAACAGATCCAAAATACATCTTTACCACAAAGGCATTACAAATGAATCTACATTACCTAAGACGTGAATGCCTCAAACTTCCAAAAAATAAGGAAACTAATGTTTATTTCAGTATCACACATCCCAAATAGCAACACCAATTGGGACTGCACTTGACTGTCACCTACTATGCAGAGTTATCCCCTAACAGCGTGTAGACTTAAACCGCACTGTGGCCGGCTGCACCAAACCAACTTACAACACTTTTTAACAGTACACACAACAATCACTAATATCCCTGATCAGTTAAGCCTGCCAATAATTTAGCAGCAAGAACTTGCCTATCTCCTCTCAGCAAATAAATTACAACTAATTCTGGTGCAACAGACCCTTCAGTTGTGTGGAAGGCAACATACATATATAACTGTGTTATACTTATATACTGAGTTAAAAACAGACCTTTACTTAAATACCATGATAGTAATAATTAGAATCAATAAAACTAATTACTTGCAACACAGAAATATTTCATGTTTTTTCCAGCTGCTTTCTTGTTTCTACAGTCTCTCCACTATCATTTCCCTTATCACTACCCGTTTCTTTAGCATCCTGCTTCAGTTTTGTTTGATTTTGTGTTACGTCAACTGTTTCCTCCTTCGCTGCACATGACGTCTGTTCACATTCACTTCCTTCTGTGAAGGCCTTCTTTTTACAGACTGAGTTATTTACACAAGCAATACCCTGTTCTGGTGCCATGCTGGTGCCACCACCACCACCACCACCACCATTGCCGCCACCACCATCACCAACACCACAGCAACTACTGGCCTTAAAACTATTGTTGCTACTACCCTGTTCCCTGTTACCCTTACCTCCTCCACCCTCAGTTCCAATTTCACTGGCAGTCCCATTATCCGACTTCTTCCCCAGCACCTCCCCAGAACTCTGTTCCCCATTCACTGTTCTTGCAACAGGAATAGTATTCACATCTGCAACTGCCTTCTGCTCAGGTTTTCCCACTGCTGCTTTCTGGTGGTTGGTCACAGTAGCTGTAACTGTCTGCAGTGATGGTACTTGGGGCGTTGTGGAGTTCTGACTTGACAAAGGCTGAGATGTATGCAACTTCAACTGCTGACTTGCTGAAGGGGAATGCGATGTAGGTGGTGGTGTTTTCTGATGGGAAATATTTTGCGGGGAAAGATGACCTGCTCCATTGTTAGTAGGAAGCTTGCCTGATCCTGGAGTGTTAACACCACTGTTTGGGCTGACAGAAGTGTTAGCACTTGCCGAACAGCCTTTAGGCTGGGGGTTTGAAGCTGGTATCCTCTGCACAGCAGGTGGTGGCACACTTGATTGACAACCTGGTGTTGTCGTGGAATTGTGTGTAAGTGAACGATGATGAGGATTGAACAACATGTTGATGGAAGGAGGAAGTGGATGGTATGCTCCAAGGCCGATTCCAGTTCCTGCGCGAACTAAAGGGGGTGGTCCCCCTCCCATACGACTGCCACCAACACCAACACCCATACCTGCGAAAGGAAAACTTGAATAAAGAAGATTGGGAAGAAAAGGAGAACCCATAGGATTATTGGGTGATGCACTACTTCTGTTTGAACTAGAATGTGCTGGTAGAGGGAACTGTGGAGTGTGTGTTTTGAGGTTCTGTGGCATCAAGGATGATGGAGGAGGATTTGAAGATTGAGGAGACGGAGAAAGAGAAAGAGGAGGTGTTCCTGGAGAGGAAGCTGCTCCAACAACAATTGGACTCAATGTTTTTGGATCTATTTTCATCAATGTTACACTACCATGTTTTGATGCTGGGGGAGTTACAGAATCTGGTTTATTTGGCATTACAGATCCTACCTGATGTGTGGACTTTACTCCTGAGATGAGTGGTAACCCAGACTCCTGTTTACTATTGTTACCTTCTCTGGATTTGCCAATGGAAGATGCACTTAAGAGATCGGAACTGCCTGACTGGGCAGAACACATGGAAGGCATAGACTTAGAGGAGGAAGATGCCAGTGATGTATGCACTGTGGTTCCAGAATCTGCAATTTTATTGTAGTACTGCTGACTTAAACCCACAATACCAGATGAAACTGGCTTCGTATCAGTAACTGTCTGTGTGACACACTGTGTGGCAATACTGCAGTCCAGTTTGTTGTTTTGTTGTGGATTTGTACTTTGGTGGGACACCTGTCTTGACCCCGATGATGGTGAAACAACTGGGACAGACACACCAGATTCCATCTTACTACCTTGCTGATTCCCAATGTATCCAGTCATGACAGGTTTTGAACATGCTGTATGTGTGACAGAAGATGCTAATGTAGAATCGAGTTTATTACCCCCACCTGAACCGGCTATATGATACATGGGCATTAGGTTTCCAGATGAGCTGTGTGAAGGAAGAGTGTTATGCTGACTTGTGGAAGAAGCTACCTGGTACACTGGCTTTACAACTGAAGTGTGACCAGATGTTTGAGGTACCAATTCCTGTTTGTTTACCGAGGCAACCTGATACATGGGTTTAACTCCCGAAGCAGGATTGCCAAGGTATCGAGGCATATTACGCATTCTGAAAAACCTATTTGGTTTCACTGGAACAGTGTTGTTTCCACAACCCATACCTTTACTGCCTGAACCAACTGTACCAGAATTGTCAACACCCTTACCAGCTGGATCACCTGAGCGCCGTCCATCACATGATATTCCCACTGTACTTGCCATGTATGAGTTATTTTTGGTAGAGGATAAGAAACTCAACCTGGTAATACTTTGATTCCAACTTCTGGGTGGTGTTTTAAGTGTTTTATAGCCAACAGGTGATGAACTACTACTGGAATTAAAAGGTTTCTTCCCACTTGCAGAATTTGTTACCATCGACTGAGTAGGCGCAACAACTGCCATTTTTGGTGTCTCTCTCTTAGCAGACAGATCAACACCATCAGTTACCTTACTCGGTTCTTTACCACTTGAGCCAGATGAAGTGTGCCCAACTTTTAATGCTAGTGGCTGTGATTGAGTAAGTTGTGAATGTTTAAGACTCGAAGGTACGCCGGAAAATTTTGTTTCAGATAACAGACAACTATGCTTAATACTTTTATTGCAATTGTTTGCGGACTTTCTGTTGGACGCAGTCACTTCAACTGTTTGCTGAGATGACGCAACACTGGAAATAGTGCCCGATGATGTAACAGTGGATACAGAACGTGGGCTCAATGCAGCTGAGGTTACAAGGACAGGCAACAGGATATCACTTTGGTTTGCAGGAAAATTTGCATCTGTGGAATTTTTCATTACAGCACTTTCTACTGCTGATGACTTCATAACATTTTCTGTTGAAGATGTTTTCACATATTCATGCTTTTTTGAACCCTCAAGTGTCATCGACACAAGCGATGTTGTAACTGCCGTGCCTGCAGCAGTTGACAATGGTTGAGATGATTTGGTTCCTACAGTTGACACTGTTGATGATACTGTGGCTGGCGTTCTTGTTTCTTCCATAATGTTAGGTTTGCAGCATTCGAATTCCTGAGACGAAAGCATATGTCTGGTTTCTTTCTGAATTCCTTCTGTGGGTCTGGTTTTCTGTTCATTACCATACAGAATTAATGAAATTTTGGAGCCTTCATCTGATACTGGAATACAATTTGTCATCACTGTGTTATTGTTATTTTCAATCACAGGTGGCACTGTAATGTCTGTCACACTCATAACACCATTCTCACTGATCTGAATTTGAACTTCTTTCCATGATTCAGTGCCACTGCTCTTGTTCTCTTCATTTGAAACAATGTTCTTCACTTCTTCCACATTCTGTACCTTCTCATGCTCTGATTCAACTGATGGTCTGATAATATCAATGTCCATCGGTTCTGTCTTAATAGTCCCTTCATCCTCTTCCTTGGCAGACGTCACTGCAACCGCATTCACCGAAGTGCCCACATCCAGTTTCATTCTTTTGTTGCTCAATTGACAATACTCAAAAATGCGGTAATATAGGTGAAGTGGGCCTTTCTGAAAACATAAAATAATAAATAAGTTCCAGAAGGTAACAGAAATTATTTGTACACTCCGGTCAAAAAAAATCAAGCGGCACGAAATTTCGTACATCCCGCTCAGGCAGTGACATGACATACAGATGCCATCATAATTCGAGTCGATTTATTTTCCCCATATTTGCTCATTCATGGCGTTCCTCTGTCTTCCATTCATTACAGTCAATCACGCCACGTATATATTAACCATAGATACCAACGCATTCGCTTAATTTGAAGTTAAAACATAAATTAAATGTCATTAATTTTCTGAGGCTTGTGGCTTGCTAGCTCTGCTTCCACGGATGGATGTTGCGAAAGGGTGGTTGTTTGCCGCACTTGAAGGTAGCCAAGCACATTAACGCGTGATGGCGATACTATTCGGAAACAAACTACCTTGGTTCGATTCCCAGTGTCAGCATATAATTTCCTCTTTTTGAATATGTTTTATACTGACAAACACTCAATTAAATTATCCAGTAACACATCCATTATTTAATTATATGTTTCAAAAGTTATCTTTGCTCCATTGGCAGGGTTAGAAATGCAAATGATGCAGATATTTGTTACTTTTCTGTAATTCATTTTTCTTTGTTTACCAACATTCTGATTTAGAGGGTTCGTGTTCGAATGGGACTAAAACTAGGCATGTGAATCTCATTGTTGGTTGCGGGCCATAGAGGGTCACGAGATCTGACATTGGACTGCACGATTTGAAAGATTTACGGAAAGGAATTGTTAAGCATATGATGCGTGCGCTGGGGAGGTCTGGACTGAAGGTGGTGTCACTCTCACCTTGTTTCAGGGGTGGGGTGTGGGGAGTGAAGTACTGTTGGTAGACATACAGCTCAATTTTAGCTTTCAAAACAAGTTCATAATTCATTTTCCGTGCAGCCTTCCAGTAGGCAGTGACACATTTTAAAAAATGTGCGTTTTTAAAAGTCTTACTGGCTACACTGATTATGGTTGTTATGTTGTGAAGAGGGATTCGGCCTACTCTCATATAATGGTTAATGACCATATTTTCTCAGACAGGTCAGTTTTCATCCATGGATAATCCCCTACCCTCTGTTTTCATCCACTACCAGCAGAAGCTATAATATCTTTTTGGTCCATGGCTCAAAAAATGTGAATCATCATAATGCAGTTGCGTAAGACATTTGATTTGGGTGGCAGAAAACTGAAAGAAACTCGACTTAATTTAATGAGAAATCCTTTAGTAAAAGTGTTCTAAAATCATATAACAAGTTTTATCAAGCAATGTAGGCTTCTTTAAATAACACTCTTAAGTAAATATTCTTATAACAAACCACTAAACAGGGGTAAGGCACAGTCCATCCATCATTTTGATCAAACAGCAAAGCACAGTTTAAAATAACCAACATTAGCTCTTCATTACCTTTGATTTTATTATTATTAAAAAATGCGCATTTCGGTTTTCATAGCCACCATAATCAGTGTAATCAGTTTAAAAATGCACATTTTTAAAAATGTGTTATTGTCTACTAGAAGGCCATATGGAGAAAAAATTATGAACTTGTTTCGAAAGCTAAAATCGTAATGCACCTGTTCCAACAGTACTTTACTCCCCACACCCCACCCCTGAAACAAGGCAAGAGTGACAGCACCCTCAGTCCAGACCTCCCCAGCGCACCCATCATATGCTCAACAATTCCTTTCCGTAAATGTTTCAAATTGTGCAGCCCAATGTCAGATCTCGTGACCCTCTATGGCCCGCAACCAACAACGAGATTCACATGCCTAGTTTTAGTCCCATTTGAACACGAACCCTCTAAATCAGAATGTCGGTAAACAAAGAAAAATGAATTACAGAAAAATAACAGAAATGTGTGTGTCATTCGCATTTCTAACTTTTGAAACATATAATTAAATAATGGATGTGTTACTGCATAATTTAATTGAGTGTTTGTCCGTATAAAACATATTCAAAAAGAAGAAATTATATGCCGACACTGGGAATTGAACCAATGTAGTTTGTTCCTGAAGAGTATCGCCATCACGTGTTAATGTGCTTGGCTAACTTCAGGTGCGGCAAACAACCACCCTTTCGCAACATCCATCTGTGGAAGCAGAGCTAGCAAGACACAAGCCTCAGAAAATTAATGACATTTAATTCATGTTTAACTTCAAATTAAGCGAATGTGTTGTTATCTTTGGTTAATATATACGTGGCGTGACTGACTGTAATAAATGGAAGATAGAAAAACGCCACAAATGCACAAGTATGGGGCAAGTAAAACAACTCATATTATAATGGCAACTGTACCTCACCTGACTTCCAGTTCAGGACTTACAAAATTTCAGGTTGCTTGATTTTTGTTGAACAGAGAGTACATCTTACCAACACAAAGAATTTTTGAAACTATGGCCACTAAAACACAAATACAGTCATGTCCGATATACACTGATTCTGTATCCGTGGTTTCACTTACCTGTGGTTTACCGCGGTCCCCCCAAAATTGGAAAATTATCGCAAACAACGGTTCATAAGTACCCAAATGTGTGCCAGGAGAGAACAGGCTGTAATATGGTGAAATCTAGCAGCCCAAACATGCCCCATACTTGACTCATCTTCCTTTGTCCCTGTACGCATGCTTCCCTGCAGAACTTGCCTCCATTCTGCTTCTAGCATTCTCGCTGTTTGTATTAGCTGCTGTGTTACTGCAGTGTCTGTGTTCAGAAAGTCCTTATTTACCACAATAATAGCCCAAAATCGTAAGAGTAGTGATGCTGGTTGTGCTTCTAAGCCTAAGAGAAGCCGTGATATCCTTTCCATTAGTGAGAAAGTGAAAATTCTGGATATGATTGAAATAGAAAAAAAAATCGTGGAGATTGCCAGGTTGTATGGCAAGAACAAATCTTCCATTTGTGAAGTGATGAAGAACAAAGAAAAAGATTCATGCTAGTTTATCTGCTGCACCGCAAACTGCAAACGTTTATGCTATACCTTGTGATGAAGTGTTAATGAAGGTGGAAAAAGGCTTAAATTTCTGGGTGGAAGATTCAATGTAAAATGTGTAACAACACGTTTTTTTTTCATTGCTTATGCAGCGCTTTGATGGAAAAACATGATTTATATTGCTTATGCAGTGCTTTGATGGAAAAGCATGATTTTTATTGTTCTATCCCCAAAACTGTACATAATACTGTATAGTATAGGTACTGTATTTTTTTTATTGCTCTATCATCTCTTGAGGATTAGGCTAAAACGTCAGAATCCCTTACCTTCATGAGTATGAGAGAGAAAGTACACTGTAAATGTACAATGTAGTATAGAGTACACTTTATTTAATGTTCGTATTGTCTTACTGTGCATAACTTATCAATTAAACTTTACTGTATTTATGTATGTTACATGAATATCACATTATATCATGTAATATATAGCGTTCAGTATTATCTGCGGTTTCAAGTAAATGCGGTAAGTCTTAGAATGTATTACTCGTGGATATGGGGGCACTAATGTACAAAGATTTAAGAGGCTGTCCATGCACTTTTGGCAAATGTCAGTGTTAAAGTCTGCCTGTTAGAGGGAGGAAAGACAGTGGAAGCTTGGACTACCCACAGCAGTAAATGGAAGGAGGGCAATATCTTTGTGTGTGATCCGTCACACTGCTTTCTGAGAATACTGTCACGCAGTATGATGGACCTGTACAAGGTCCTGTGGGATACCATTACAGAGTAAAGTAATTTGTGACTTACTGTCAAAAACTAATTTGTAAGCATGTATATGATGTACATACATTCACAGCCCCAGGGATCATAAAGCTCCCCCCCCCCCCCATTTCCCTCCGATTTTAGCTAACTATAAGGCATGTAATTTCCCCTATAACTGCCCCCCAATTTATACCAGTATGTTTCATATTAACTCACCCCCCAATA
>Ga0123355_10006394_pt1 | contig 17446 bp, 9 predicted proteins | sample TergutEmb28metaG_3_FD_89872 | JGI IMG/M metagenome (GOLD analysis project Ga0123355, IMG submission 89872) | Embiratermes neotenicus P1 segment gut microbial communities from Petit-Saut dam, French Guiana - Emb289 P1 | ecosystem: Host-associated > Arthropoda: Insects > Digestive system > Gut ...
ACTGCAAATGGCTGAACTCCTCAACAGGCGTTGTCAATACTGCGCAATGCGCCAGCTCCTCTCTGTCCCGGTTACCGCGTAATTTGAAAATTGCCTTTACTTTTTGAATTCCCCTCGTAATATCCAAGTCAGTGCTTGCCAAAGGAAATCCAATGATGTCATTGCATTTTCTTGCTGTGTATCTGGCATGCAAGATCTGATGATGGGTTAGTTAGGCCGAAACGTGTAACCTATGAATCGGATTGAGAATATAAGTTGTGTTAGACTGACATTTATTATTTTTGATCGATTGAGCCGTAACACTTCTGTATGTGTCCTATTAAGATAGAGTGTCCAGTTGATATGTATCCAAAATAAAAAAAAAATAAAAAAAATTCTTTCACAGCTGATTTTAAATAGCTACGTAAACAATGCATTGCATTACTGGACCTTAATTAAACTGATTGTCGCTCGCTTATTGGGTAAAAGCAATTTCTTAATTAGATATTCTAACGGTCATACGAAATAAACCCATCGCCAATTAAAGAAGTTCCGCTGTTATTTTTAACAGAACATTACCCTTTAATTAAAAAACACATCTTCAAAGTAGCCATTACATAAATTTATCCACAGATCCCTTGGCAGCCACTGCCCTAAGTGAATCATTAGCCGATCCCGGTGGTCGTGAGGTCTAAGATGTAGGCCTGCAGAAGCGTTACTGCTGGGCGAGCGGGTTGGAATCCCAATGAGGCCATGGATGTTGGTCTCTTTTTTTTGTAGTATGTTTTGTAGTTAGCGGCTTTTGAGACGAGCTGATCACTTGTTCAGAGGTTTCCTATCGTGTGTGCCTGTGTTTTTAATTAGTTGTGATTTGGAAACCTCAAAAGAGCGACATAGGCTCCATGTGGGCTGCGGCGCCACAGAGAAAAAAGTGAATCATTATCTGGAATCTTTAATTGCAGTAAACCAAAATCTGAACCATGCCTATTAAATTGCCCTTTTGTAATTGCTGTATTTCCACTCGCCCCTTGCATGTACACAAAGATGGACGGTCGTATCACGGGTAATGCGTTCCGAGACCTACCGTGGGTACGGAAAACCGCGGATAATACCGAACGCTATATATAACGTCATAAAACGTGATATTTGTGTAACATGCATAAATACTGTAAAGTTTAATTGATAAATTACGCACAGTAAGACATTGTCAATATTAAATAAAGTATGATACAGTGCACTGTACACTACATTGTTCATTTGCTGTGTACGTCTCACGTCACACACTGACACCACTTTTTAGTTTCCATTTGCACTCGCGACTGCTGTCTCAGTGCTTATAAGGTTGTGTTGTATGGACGATAAAATATCCTGGCTATGTGGGTGGGCTAGTCAGTGATGTCCACCACAAGGGCTTTCTGAATACAAACACTGCGATGACGCGGCGACTACATTAATTCGAACAGCGAGAACGCTAGAAGCCGAATGATGGCAAGTTTGCGGGGAAGCGTGGGTACGGGGAAAAAGGAAGGAGAGTCAAGTGCTGGGCGCGTTTGAGTGCAGAAGACTTGAATATGCAGTGACACCGCTGTGACTATCTGAAATCTTACAGTTCTCTTCAGTAATGTTCCCTTAGTTTAGACCTTACCTTCTCTCTGTTTCATCTGAACACACAGTCTCCGAAACACTACATGATCTTTCATCTAGGCAACATGTAATGCCCTGGAGCCTGAACAGGGTAGGCTGTATAGTGATTAGGCTAGGGGCTGGACGGTCCAGGTTTCGATTCCCGGCAGACGTAAGAGTTTTTTTTTTTCAAAATGTCCAGAATGGCTCTGAGGTCCACCTAGCTTCCTATTCCAAGGGTAACGGCGTTATTTCCCCGGGGTAAGTCACCCAGTGCGTCAAGCTGGCCACTTACCTCCAACCAGCACTGAGGTTAAGAACGGGAGGAACCGCATCTCTGCTCCGCCTATTGCAAGCATAGGGTCGACTTTCTCCTTTGTCTTATGTGGAAAATATACATCGAAAAAGCTCCCAGGAAGAGTCTAGAAAACTTTGATAAAAAAAAATTGTTGGCTAAGCATAGACTATTCTTAATTTAAATAAATGCACAATAAAACAATTTTATGGAATATAATAAAGAATATTAACGCTTTATGAAACGTGCAGCTCCCGTATCTAAGATACATCAAGCAGCTGTCCGACCCCAAGGTGTTAATGGGACCCTGGTCACCACCAATATGGATGATAGAGGAACGGAATGGCACTGAGGGGTTCACAAGACTGAAGAATAAATATTACCAAGTCTACGCTGAATACTTTGTTAAGTAAGTGAAGTATTGTTTATTGTTTTCTGTGTTTCAGTTTGTAATTAGGATCCCTTTACGATTTACAAATCTTCATTACTAAAGGGTGCAGGAATAACAAGCACAGACTTGTGACTTCTAACGACAGAGCACACTCATATTAGAAAGTGTGTAAAACTTACCAGGAGCTGGAAGGCTGAAGGGGAATATACTGTGGCGATGAAATGGGGACGGTACTGTCTCAGGTCTAGAATTATGAGATTCAGTATTAAGGGTGATCGAACTTACAGTTGTGCTACTAAGTACTGCTTAATTAGCAGGGGAGATACATTACTTAATTAGTATAATATGGCTCATTCCTACTTAAAATATTTTAAATATGGCGAACATTTTTAACCGTGCTTAAATTAGGTACTTGGTATACAAAACATGACAGACCGAAAGCAAATACTGGGAAAACATAAAAATATAAGCTCTAAATACGAAACAATATTATTAAAGTGTAATATATCAACCATGCTTCTAATCAACAAGTGGGCTTAATATAAAATATAACGTTGATCCTGTAACTTACAAATCATATAGCCAAAAAGATAGGAAATATAACAATCGGTGCGTTCAGAAAATTTTCCTGGATAAATTGCATGTGAATCGCATAAGGTGGAGCCAAATTATGTTGAGATTCTCACATATATTTTAGACCTCTCTGATTCGGCCATATTTCTTGTACTTATCTCGTAAGGGAAGAGAAATGAATATGCATATATGTGGTCTTTATGTGAAGTGTCTCATTTTTGCAAGACTTAAGCGACCTTGAATTTTGTCGACAAATATCTGTAGAAATTACAAATAAAAAATTTAATAGAATCCGTCCAGTGGGAGCCGAGCTATTCAGTACGGACAGACAGATGGGCGGACAGATATTACGAAGCTAACAGCTGTTTTTCGCAATATTTTGCGAAAGCGCCTAAGGAAACAAATACCTGATAGCGGCAGTAGTGCGATTTCTCCAGCTCTCTTTTAAAACGTATGGTATTAACAACGTCTGTAGGACGATTTATTTTATCTTTTAGAAGTGGAGTGATAGAAGCTCTTGGTAGTGTTGACAAAATTTTAGCTGTTGTAAGCTCGTACAAGCGCCGAAGATATATGAATAGGGGTACTGATATAACTGTAAGTGGGAACGGACAGCCAACTGTCTCTTACAAAAACCGCCGGTCCCGATGTCACTTTGCACGTAATAACTTATCAGAAAGATAAATTTTGTGACATATATTCTACAGATTTGAATCCGGCCGGTAGATTAACTGGAATAAGACTTTTCGTGGTTTTACTCCGTACCACCAAGTAAATGTTATACAAGGGGTGCTGATATGTTCTTAGCCCGATCTACTTCCCTATGTCGTAGGACGGAATAGATAGTGTCGTTGGAAAGAGGGGTCTGTCCATGTGCCGCATTGCAAGTCCTTTCTTGTTATAGAGGTTAAAAGGAAGCATGCCAGGCGATGCACGCGATTTCAACATCGAGGCGCGAGCTGTCATCAAGTTTATTTTTCTGCAAGGCAAGGCGCCGAAGGAAATTCAGGCCATTCTGACACAAACATTAAGGGAACACGTACCATCGTATGCCACCGTCAAAAACTGGGATGGCCCAATTTAAAAGTGGTGATTTTCCCACCTGTTTTGCGCCTTGTCCTGGACGACCCAAAACAGTGACCACCCCGGAGATTATTGATCAAATTCACGAGCTAATCTTGGAAGACCGCCGGACTTAGGCTAAATCAATAGCTGAGAAACTGGGCATCTCACGTGAGCGGGTTGGGTCCATCATCCGTGAAGATTTGGACAAACGGAAGCTCTCCGCGAAGTGGGTTCCGAAATGCCTGAACGCGGATCAAAAACGTCAACGCTGCCAGTAGTCTGAGCAACTTTTGGAATTTTTCGAAGCGATCCAGATGATTTCCTGTCGCGATTGGTGACCATGGACACTCAGTTTTCAAAACTTCTCTCGCCATTATCACCGTAACCGTTCAACTACGGATATAGGTTTTTTGTTCTGTCTATGGAACTGGACCTAAGAAACACTCTCCTTTAGTACAACAGACTCTTCCGGAACACAATCTTTCCACATATGTAGAAACTATGCTTTCAAGTCTGTCTTGGGCCACTCTGGAATGGAACCCGGCTACAAGCTACCAGTTGGTAGCAGTTGGTAGCTTGGGCTAACATACGGACATTTTGGGTAGTTTCAATGACAAAAGGTAAAATGGCCGGTGATGTTTAAATAGTGCCAGAATGAACAAGAACCGGTAGCGCGTTGCCCCTAGATTTCCATCGTCCAGCTTGGGATTGGGGGTTATGGTTGAGACACTTTACGGAAGAACTAGCTTTAATGCAAATGCTTCTGACACTTGGCCACGCGCAGTGTGACTGAAGCTACGCGCCTCTGTGTAGTCTGCGAAGAAACACATACCTACTGTAAGCTCCGTCACTTTAAGGCAACAGTTTGCGGTTTGCAACCACTGCGAAATATTGAAGTTAAAGTCGGTGAAAGGAGACAAAGTCTGCTGCTGTAAAGCGAGCGCAGCGCCTGCCGTACCTAGAGTTGCTTCGCCTATGTTATCTTCTGAACAGGACAGCATGGACTTTGACTAGAAGAAATGGCCCAAGCAGTCCGTGTATTCTGATTCACGCCATAAAGTCAAAATTCTCATTCCTGCCACAGCAAACAAAGGACACAATTCAGACAGAGCCTTTGAAGAGCCACAGCAGGGCAACTAAAACTGCTGAGCCCACTAACCAGCATCAGCTACTTGGCCTCAAAGTAGCTGACCCGGCTCACCCCACACAGGCCTGCCCAGGTTGTCCACTATCTTCTAGAAAACTTTATTTTCAGGCTTCTCTTGAGCTGATCCGCCTGCGGTTAACTTCGGTCTCCCTCCCAAAGGAGAGGTTCGCCTGCGAACTGTCTTCCTCTTTACGGCCGAGTATGTTAGCATGGTCTAGAGTGACGAAGAGGATAAACCCTTACGGTTAGCCGAGTGAAGGCTCAATGTTTCTGCGTCAGGAAGCTAGAATTATACAATTTCCTCAGTCAGCATTCAGCCCATATATTCCATCTGACTGAAATGCACCTTAAATCGGATCAAGACCAATAGCTTGCAAATTATTTTTGTCAAAGAACAGACCGCCGCACTGAGGTTCAGTTTCAGCCCGCAAATCATTTGCCGGAACCGATAGTGATGGAGGTAATCGGTCAGAAAATTGTTCCTGCAAGTGAACCCAATTTTAACAACACCCCAATGTACAAAAAGCCATCGGGCGTCCCAAGGCCGGCTATACCACCCAGCCAAACGTCACGCAGAATAGGTTCATGGTATGTCTATCTAAACGAAAGAAAGCACACACTCCCGAGTGTTTAACGCGGTCCTTCGCAAGCAGTACTACTCAGCACCCCCCCCCCCCCCCCTTCCTGCATGGAAACACGTCCGCGTGATCTCGATACCGAAACCAGGGAAAGACGATGCTTTCGCCTATCGAAAAATAAGTCCGCTTATACTATTGGCAAGCTGTTTGAGCTGACTCCACTCAAAATGACCCCAAGCGAACCAAGAGTGTACTGTTTGTTTTTCCTCGAGGAATGAGCTTGCACCGTTCCAAAGACAGACCGCAAGTCGGTTTGCACTGCGCGACTAGTTTTCGCAATAGCTTACTAACGGTGCGTATTTGGATCACACCGAGTGAATACAGAAAACAGTGCATTTCGTTGTATCCTAATTATAACGGTGCAGTTTATACTGTCCTGTGCCCTGTGCCCAATCCTTGAAATCTAAAAACCAACCACTTTCAACAGATTATGTCTCCAAAAGAAAATTTTACAGTTTGGTATAACTGTACGAGCCAAAGAAAGTTTATGACCGATTGGAGACGCATGCAGGGTTGACAAATGATGCACGTTCTGGCATCGATTTTAAAATGTGTTGAAATTAAGGAACAGTATATCCGCAACAAGCCAAGCTTTGGCAATGATGAAACGTCGGTCGAAATGAAGATGATGAATGGAAAGAATCGGTGCGAGATTAAGGCACGACCGAATACATTTTAATAGGACAGAATACAGAAACCGACAAACCATTAGACTAAAGTTACTGAAATTCAAGATGGTTGTCTACAAAAATCTAATAATCCGATGTACCACTATTACGTATGTAACAGGAACATTTTTACTGCAATTCGTATTACAGAGTTTTGCAAGCCTACCGGAAGGAGGGCATCGACATTTGGGGCGTGACCCCTCAGAATGAACCTGGAGATGGGTACGAAACATACTTCCACATCAACAGTTGTGGATATTCACCCGAGGAAGAGCGCGCATTCGTCACCGATAACCTAGGCCCAACACTGAAGAAGCATAAGTTCGGGCATGTCGTCATCATGAACAGTGACGACCAGAGGACATCAGTTCCGGACCGGCAAAAAGTGGTGAGTGCACATGCTGACACGTTGAGTGGTTCCAGTTGTGCAGTACTGAACAAATGGCATTAATTTGGAGTGATTCTGAGGAAGCAGTTGGGACGTTGTATTGCGTTTCACAAAAGGCACATAACATATTGGTTGAGATCAAGGCGACTTTCCTTCAATTAAGACAGGTCTGTACAACGGACTGATTGAACCTTCCGTGTTCACATTTCAGTCTTCATCTCTTTTTATTCTTCTTCTTTATTTTTATCTTTCCTTTCTCAGTCCTTTCTGTGTATTTCTTGCGTTACTGATTTTTTTCTACATCCGCTTCTATTTAGTTATATTTTCATTCCTCTTCTGGCTCGTCTTCTCCATCCCGTATCAATGTTGGGAGTGATGACCAAAAGTTTCAAAGTTTGTAGTTCAATCTGCACCTATTTCGTCTTGTTTTATAAATGAATATAGCGGTTTAGAAACACAGATTTTAAAATAATTATAGTATAAGGGAACTTGTCTTTAAATTATGGTAATATCTCATGCCAAAAAATGTAAGTGAAGCTAGAAATTTAGTTCTTATTTACAGATATTGAGTGACCCGAAGGCTTCTAAATATGTAAGCGGCACGGCAGTTCACTGGTACTTCGACAATGAATACCCTGCATCGCGTCTCACAGAACTTCATGATCTGTATCCAGAGAAATTCATCCTGTACACCGAGGCCTCTTTCAGTAAGTATTGGCATTGCTGTTTGCTATGGCAGCGTTTTCACTGCTTGGTGTGGGCACATCTCCCGCAACATAGTCGTATATTTAAATATGTTATTACTAGCCCGGCTGAACACATCGCCTGGATTCTACGACTAGTGATCTTGTTCAAGTCCATTACTTGTTTGAATTCAACTCGCCTGTCAAAGATTTACTTTTATAACTGCGCAATTCCATGAAATATGAAAACGTGATAATGAAAGTTCCTGGATAACAGATCACATGTATTAAAATCTGCCCACATTTCTCTATTGTTACTTTGTATTTCGCGAAACGGGTTTTTGAGAACACAGTATCGAGACTTTCGGTTCTATAAAAGGCAATTACAAACAAGCGCATTATATGACAGATAATTTAGCTAGCAGTTAACATTACTAGGTGAACAGTAAATTGTTGAACTATTTTCGTTTTAATGTACACTTCCATTCACTCTGTTTGTTACATAATATCTTTAGGTACATACAAAATATTGTTAAGTAGCAATATTCCCAAAACACGATGTAGGTACCCAATTAATAACATTTCAGACTTCCTTACTGCAACTTGTGTTACAGTACGCGAACCCAGTCAACCACCTGTTCTCTTTGGAGACTGGGGACGAGCGGAAATGCTATCAAAGGACATAATAGATGTAAGTAGCCGTACGTGTGCATGTCTATTAATTGTATTGTTTCATATATTTATGAAATAACATTGCGCAAGCTATACAACAGAGCATAAAGTCAGTAACAAATTCAGCTCCATTCTAGTGTTTGCCATGTTAAAAATACGAGTATAATCTTTCATTGTATATTTTATTGTTCGGTAATTCACGTGTTTATAGCTAAAACAATACACAAATTTTCACCGCTTTTCGGATTATTTTATCATAACTATTATGAACTTTGAGAATGTATTAATCAAACTTCAACCCAACAACACTCAGACCGGCTCTGCAGCACTCTGCTGAATTCTCAGAACACCACCTCCACATCCCTAAAGGTCTTCAGGTGTATTAAGTGATTTTTTTAAAGAAGGCCACCAATCTCAGAAATTACTTAGGACTGGCGATAGACGAGTATCGAACATTGATCAGTAAAGTATGGACAGAGGAAAATCAAAAGTACTCTGAGATAACCCCTTCCTTGTGCCATTTGTCCGCCACAAATTCCAACGCACACTGGCCTAGATCTGAACCCGGGTCTCAGCAATGACAGGCCTACGACTAACTGCCTAAGCTATGGAACGGTCCAAACCGCTTCACGACACAAGGACAGCTGCAGTTTTACATTTATTATTATTATTATTGATACGGGCTGGACGGTCCGGGGATCGAATCTGTCGATTTATGATATAGTTGCTTTATTAATTTTTATCAGCTCCTTTCCTCTAAAACTTCAGCATATTGATAAATGCAATCAGAGCCACGTTTGTACACAGACAATTATTCAAGTTGCACATTAATGGCCCTGTATGCTTACGACAGGTTATCAACCACTGGGTGAGTGGATGGATCGACTGGAACCTTGCCCTCAACACCGTCGGAGGACCAACCTACCTCAATAATTTTCTGGACGCTCCCATTATTGTCAACGCGACAGCCAACGAGTTCTACAAACAGCCCATATTCTATACCCTCGCCCATCTGTCCAAATTCGTGCCTCCCGGATCAAAACGAATCCAGCTGACATCTACTACTGACAGTGGCATCGACAACGTGGCTTTCCTCAGACCCGACACAATTGTGGTAGTTGTGCTTCTTAACAGGTGAACTTCTTGATCTCGTGCAATTGGAGTAAAGCCAGAAATGGCTCTGAGGCCCACTGGGTACCAATTCCCAATTTAACCCCGAAATCCATATTCGTCGACACCTGTTTTGCAGCCCGCACAGATCTTCAGCGGAGATGCAATTTGGACCGAAGGCCCTCCTTCCGTGAATATAACGGCGGGAGTGTGAAGCTGACCAGTAGCCTCTGCATAAAGCCCGAGGTCTAGCATGTATACAAATTTACTTCGAAGATTCCTATATGTACACGTATTTGTTACGGTGTATTGCTTCTGCATAGGAGACACATGCACCTGCTGGCTAGCGTAAAGGCTTGGGGCCAAAATAGAATTGAGGTGCTTGAAATGAAAGTGTTTTTCTTCTGCGAAAGACGTGCGAAGGGGGCGGTGCCAGATCTTTTGCTCCTGGTACGTCCAGTTGTTTCAACAAAATATATAAAATATTTCAACCAACCAAGAAAGCTAAATTTACTTCTTAGATGTGAATATACGGGCAATAATATCGAATTTATTATATTATGCCATCGTTACACAACATATAAAACAGTTGTATTATTACAACTGGTTACATTCGGCTACATGTTTTGGCCGTTACTCGGCCATCATCAGGCCAACAAGGAATAGTGTTAATAAAGGTACATTCATTAGTTATACGTACACAACGGGATGGCTTCTTTTAAAAAAAATATTGAATGTTTGCTTTATTTTAATTTCTTAAGCCATACTTAACGAATATTCGAAGTCTTAACTATTCGGACGGGCTACTGAGGACACGGAGAACCTAGATACATAACAGGCACCTTATTTTAGCAAAGACTGTACTTCATGGCAGACCCTATTCTTTTATTGGCCGTATCGTAAGTTAGGGCAACGAAATGAGGTAAATTTATTCCGCACTTGAAGAGGAAGTGTCTGATATCAGAAAGTTGTGAATTCACGGCTTGGAGTTTCTACGGGATAAAATCCTAACAAGACGGGCAAAATAGGTATTACATTAACATTGCGGCTTGTTCGCGTAAAAATTGTTGCAGTGGAAACAGTAATTCAGTTTTCATTTCCTATTAACATGGAGGTGATTAATGAAATTACATACACTAACCACAATTGACCATATATTCTTCTCTAAATTACAGGTCTGCTTAATATCTCTGTTAACTCAATTTTAATTCGCAGGCAACGCAATTATGCAAATTACACATAACATTAAAAAAAAGCATGTTCCAAACAAGATGCACTATTCACTCGTCACATGTCACATAAATTGTGTCAATATATGAACCATCAATCACAACAAAAATGTTTCTTTTTTAAAGTGTGGCATCCCCGTTGTGCTTGTAGGATACGCAATGCCAGACACACGACCCGCCAGTGCACAACTTTTACAGTAGGGATTGTGATAGCAGCTACATGTTTTGGCTACGTAAACTAGCCATTACAGGATGCAATTATGATATATGTAATAAGGAGATTTAAGGCTACAGGTACGTAATTCTCCTTTTATAATACATCTCTGAAAAAAATAAAAATTTTCTTTGTGATTGACGGTTCATTTCTTTGCACACTGTATATTATCACAACGCTGCACTAAAGCAAAAGAATATTCGTTTGTTCGTGGCCTACTTTAACGTACAATCTGGTTCAACAGATCTTAATGTCAGATAAGTCGTTGCGTAGCTTTCTAGTTTGTTTTTTTTTTTTTTTGCTGTAAAAACTTCACTAGATCAGACGAAATGAAACAACTATGAAGCAGTGAGTATTACCTATTTTCAGTGTGTCTGTATTCTTGCCTCAGTTGCCCAGCACGTACATCATAACCTTTCCTGCGCCGTATTGTATCATCTGTAGCCTGTCTGGCTCTACCACATTTTTCCACATTATCTCATAAATGGCCGATCGCAGTGGCCGCTCGCTTGCTGGGACTGCAGTTTCGAATCCCGCCGAGGGCATGGATGTGTTTTTCTTTTGAGTGTTGTGTGTTGTCAGTCTCTGCGGCGGGCTGATCTCTCGTCCTGAGGAGTCCTACCGAGTGTGGCGTGTGTGTGTGATCGTGAAGTCTGGACAGTGAGGAGGCCCTGGCGCATTAGGGGTTGTTGAGCCATGGGGGAGGGGGTATCTCATATACGGCATGATTTCCGGTAAAAAATTACTGAACACAAAATGCGCGTTTTTCTCTAAAAATTTGTCTGACACATTTCTCGTTCTATGACTCAGATATTATCACAAACGTATGCATGGCGTCTTGTCAAGTACCCGTTATTCCTGTCGTTTTTTAACTAACGGAATTTTCTCGACGGATTTTCGAGAAGTCCTCCAGTATAGGATTTGATAAAAATCTGCGCAGTGGGAGCCGAGTTGTTCCAAACGGGCTTACAGACATGTCGAAGCTAAACGTCGCTTCTCGAAATTCTGTGAACATGTCTAAACACCCTGCCTACACAGAAACACTTAAATAATAACGAACTGCGACAGATAACTGTTCAGTCTTGGAGACGTCCAATACGATCACTGCAAAGCACAACGCTTCATCTTCACGCTCAATGGCACCTGACGTTAATTGTGCTATTCTGCACACAATGATGGGTGCAATGTGCGTTTCTACAGAACCAAATTGCTTTTATACAATATAAACCCAAGAAATGCACTTTTCTAAATTAATTTCATTTTTTTATGTCTTCTACATGTTTCGAACCAAGGTTTCATCTTCAGGAAGACAATGCACGGTGCAAAAACATAAATTATTTTTTAATGGAATATCACTTTCTGGCATAAGATATAACACTTCTAGAGAACAGCCTTTCTGTTCACGGGAAATCGACTCGTCGTGCCCTCGTTGAGCGGCATCCCGCAGAGCCGCCAGTCGTATTCACTATCTTCGTGATACAGGCCTAATTCCGGGGTCTTCAACTTTGGCTGCATGGGATGCAATAACTTGAACAGTGAGAGATTTTCCACGTCTCCTCACTTGCATCATCTTGTACCTTTCCCATTAGGTCAGCCACGCTGTTATTATGTTTCTTGAAGCCGGAACACTTCTGTGCACCCCTTATGCAGTTGTGGTAACCGATTACAAAACTCAAATTTCTGTAAATTTCCTTGGGACAGACAGTGTTGTCAGAAATCGGAGCATGATTTTATGTGTTGTTTGGACAGGATGTAAAGGTGTTATCAAAGAGGCGTTCGGGCCTTCGCGTGAAGGACGGGTAACCACAGACAGTCAGGATAGCCTAGGCGTTGTGGGGGAATCTACTGGCAACAACGCAAAAGTAGGCCACCTAATCGGGTTTTGCAGTTTTAGGCACGTTCGCAAAATTGCGGAAAGCGACTATTAGTTTCGTCATGTCTTTCCGTCGTTCCGCATGAACTATTCGGTCCCCATGGATGGATTTTCATGAAATTTGACATCCGAGTAATTTTTTTTTTTTAAATCTGTCCAGGAAATTGAAGGTTCATTCAAATCTGACAAGAATTAGGGGTGCGTTACATGAAGACATTTTCGGTATCTCGCTCCACTCTTCTTAAAATGAGAAATGTTTTAGACAAAAGTTACAGAGAGAATCAACACACACATTGTAAGTTCAGTTACTTTTTTCCCCCCGAAAATCAAGAGATAATGTGGAAATATATAGCAGAGCCGGGAAGGCCCCAGAAGACAATAAGTCGCATGTGCATTTCACGCTGGGTATCTAAGGCTACAAACACTTTTGGAATATGTCATACTTCTTGCTTTTTATGGCAACAATCATCGTATGAACGAACCTCAATGCTACGTTACGTGTACAGTGCATGTCTTGTCTTTCACATCTCAGCAGTCACAAATAAACATCATTAAGACGACGTAATTAGGGACTATTATATTCCTTCCTTTATTCCTTGAGTAAAACAAAAGCATATTTAGGTTACACAGGGTTAATCCATAGGTAGCAAAAAAGATAAACTGTACAAAAAAATAATAATAATTTAGATGACTAATTCCAACCACCCGCAGCCAATAAATCCCCCCCCTCCATCGAGCCCAAACTTTGTGTTCACGAAAGCCTGCCACTTGGCCCTACCATGAGACATATAAATCCAGTCCACATCACACCATATGCACATTTCTCTAGGATCTGCATTAATACTGCCTTTAGTCTACGCTTAGGCTTTCCAAGTACTCTCTTCCTCGAACATTTTCAGACTAAAATTTTCTACATGTCTTGCACCTGCCCCATGCCCTGTACATCCTATGCTCATTCACTGGATAATGACAAATACATAAAACCCTCATTAAGCAATTTTCTTAAATCCCCTGTTACTTTCTTGCACAGGGTCCCGTTTTCCTTTAACAGATACAAAATTTCACACCCATGAAAATAGTTTAAATTACTTACCAGTCACTAGATGCACCGATCCTGACATTTGATAAACACTTGCCAGAATGTGCATTACTAATGTTTTATGTGTTTCGGCCTTCAGAGACAGAGCTATCAGTATTAGAAACACTCTTCTGTGGACTTTGCCCATCGCCTACTATGTAATTCAAGCACCACATTTCAGGAGCTGGTGCTCCTTTCCCTTAGATGGAGCTATTCCAAGTCACTTGGCTCAGCGACTGGGAATAGCTCTAAGAGGTCCACCAGACAGCCAAACCTGAGGACAGAAGCATAGTTGGCTTCCGAAACACAGTGTTCAATTAATGGATGATGATGGACAACATCGAAAGAAAGATATGTGCTTCTGAATATCATGACTCAGCATCTAAGCCATACTAGTTCTTTGTATGTATATTCTAATAGTGAAAATGCTTGGGCTCAAACATGCTGCTTAATAACACAAAAAATCAATCAGCCAGGTTCTCATCACAAGTTTTTTATGCCTCTTGAATAACTGTAAACATGGTGTTGGATCCTGCTGTACCCATAACTAACAGGGAAGTCCTCTGCATTATCGTACAATTAAGTAAACTGCATTTAATTAACAGTGGAACAATTAAACATACTACCTTTCATGCTGAGAACTGCAGCACCATCACTGTAATATACTCTGTTTCTGTTTTCAGTAACAATGACACCAGAAGTACCATTCTGCAAACTGACTCAGGAACATACATCCCGCTCACACTCTCTGCGCACTCACTGCATACAATCATCTACAAGACCTAGTGGAATTTAAAGAGCATGTCAATTTCCACTGCTAGGTAATGTAGTAATAAAGACAAATAGGTTTTGGTTTTTAACGTTTTCCAACAGCACGAATCAAACATAGCAACCTGAGGAAGTGAATCACAGGAGTACAACATTAAATGGAATGCTCAAATATTTTCTCAACAACCTGCTCTCACAGACCATCTACCTATAAAAACAACAGATAAACTCCTACTTCCATATGTTTTAAATCTTATAATCTTTATATGAGACATCCTTGTTTGTATATCAAATCACAAAAGTATATTATTCAAAGTCTGTCAAATACAACACAAATTAATATTAATTTACAGCAACTAGTTTCAGCTCTGGCTTCCAGATCTCCTCTTAACATTAAAATGTAATGTATCTTAATGCAAAGAGAAAATCTCCTCCACCTTGGAAACTGCAATTGTAAAGTATTCTGTGTCACTGTTCTTGGATAAGGCCTGATGATGGCCTGAAGCCAGAACTGAAACTAGTCACTGTAAAATTTGATTTAATTTTTACATTTTTAGCAAACGCTAGAACAAAATAAATGGTAGCAAGAACTTCCAAATTCAATCTGCTCTTAATTTCTTTGTGAAAGCAATAGAGACTTGTTTATGCTCTACCCCAATAACCAACCCTCACAATGTTTTCAATAGATTTATTAGATCTCTAAGAACAAAGAAGTATGATGATTTTGTCACACATTCTGCAAGCTAAAACATGCAAGACTGATAGATTTCTCTACGCTTCCTTCTAAATGCATGTTAATGTGTTCATTTTCAGTAAATAACTACCAAGGCTATGTAACACCACAGAAGAGTGAGGATGTCACCTACACCAGTTTAAACCTGAAATCACATTTATGACTTGCATTCAGAAGGTACCAGGTTCAAATCTCAACCAGGAAAGCAACTATTCTGAGATTTATTGTGGATGTTCTCACTCTTTCTAGGCAAAGAATGGGATAGTACTGCAATTTGACCATGAATAATTTCGGATCCTTTTCAACAATCAGTCAGCATGAGTAATCTAATTCAACACTATATAATCTAAGACACTAAACATCCTAACAGAAATCATGAACAAATAAGACTGTTGGTTTTGAAAACTACGCTTCTCTATTCACCTAATGGACCCAATAAGGGCGAACACTGTAAAGGGTATGTTCCAGTATTTAAGAATAGATATTCCTGCATTTATGAGCAAAACTGAATTTTATTCATTATTTTTATATATTGACATGTATTACCCTCTGGTTGCTTTTTTAGTTGAAATACAACTATTTTTTGCCCCCCGCAATATTTTGAAGTGCCATTTGTGGCACACATGTGAGCTGCTGCTGCATACTTACCTGCACTCCAACAACTCTGATATGCTTAACACATTGTTGTTAAATCATGTTCTCAAAGAGAGTAACAGTACCGGTTTCACACTAAAATGAGTATCTTATAATAAAAACTAAAATATCTTTTATATGGTATTTATAGTATTCGGTACAAACTGTACATAAGCTAATTTTGGCAAGAATGGTGACTGCTGATCATCACTACAGCTGGATAGGAGTGATATGTATGTCACTGTACAAAATCCACTTGTTCTACCAAAAGCCTGGGCTTTCAAACAGACACTGTTAAAAAAACATTTAAAAATTTCATGGTAGAATGTTCACTATCTGTATTGTACAATAAAAATATGATATCAGAATAGCACATCAGCATGATTTTCACCATTCAAATGTTAACATCTGTACTTTTTTATCTTTTGCATTTTGGGACTATTTTTCTGATTTTTACTGTAAGATGCTCAAACCCTTCCAGCACTCACTCTTTGTTCCAAAGGGTCAAGTTCTTCAAACAATCCTGCTGAAAGGTTGCACCAAAGAACTTTATGTATACAACAACAAAACACTATGCCAATGAAACACTGCAACAATAAAGCATTCACAACCAACATAAAATTGCTGACTCATATGGTTGAACACGAGCCAACTTACCACTCTGTGTACAAAAATACTGTATCAGTCTAGTCTTCAGATATCATACAAGAATTTGGAATATCAGTTCTGATGGAATTTGATCAGTACCCACTGATTAGTATCTTTGAACAGCCATCTCAACCTCAAAAGCCACTTAGCTCAGATCACAATGTCTCATCTGTTATGTATTTCAGGCTGCCTAATATTAAGAGCCTGATGTACATTTAATAACTAGCAGAAGTAATTCGTCCAACCATTCAAAACACTGCAAGAATCTGTATGCAGAAATCATTTCTCATCCTGTATCAAGTAAGGCTGGACAAGTAAATTATTAAAAGTGAAAAGTGCAAACATGTGATTAATGTACCTTTTCCAAACTGAATACATTTACTTCATGGCACAATTTAATGAAGACAAGTCATCAGCAAATTAACTAAATCTTATAAGAAAGTCAGACACTCAAAATAAAAAATTTAAAAAAACTCACTCTTTCTAATAAATTTGAGGACTAACTGTCATGGAGGGCGCAGGTAATACTGGTTCTTTCCACGCCTGGTACTGGTTCAGAAACATAAGTGCACACCAAGGTTCAACAAATTTTCTTAATGTTTTCTAAACTTAAGCTATTTTAGAGCCATTTAAAATTTAGTGACATCCATCTGATGGCAACAGAGGTAATTTAAAAAAGAAGATATTCATATTTTAACACGTGTAATGTAACAAAGTGGCACAATTTCCACAAAGCTGATTATGAACTATGAACTTACATACACTGCTATAAAGGTGAGATAATTTAAAAAATATATAGGCTGTTCTTTGAGTCAATGAACTTGCCTGTGGGTCAGCTGAGTATTTTGAATCAAGTTTATTAAGAAGGAACTTACTCTTTTCACCTGTATTTGATATCTTACCACCACTTTAAATTTACGAGGGCCGTTCCGAAATTAATGCCTCCTATTTTATTATGTTGGCTCACGACGTCAGAGGCGAATATTGTTGATATGGCAGTAGAGGTTGAACCTTCCCGCCAATATTCCGTTAAATTCT
>Ga0123355_10006395_pt1 | contig 17446 bp, 12 predicted proteins | sample TergutEmb28metaG_3_FD_89872 | JGI IMG/M metagenome (GOLD analysis project Ga0123355, IMG submission 89872) | Embiratermes neotenicus P1 segment gut microbial communities from Petit-Saut dam, French Guiana - Emb289 P1 | ecosystem: Host-associated > Arthropoda: Insects > Digestive system > Gut ...
TAAACTGTACGAACAGAGTACAAATAGCCGCTATTTACTAATTACTGCGCACCTGTACACACACACACACACACACACACATATATATATATATATATATATATATATATATAATTCGACTCAAGAAGCGGACAGTACTTCTGTTTTGCGAGCCTCGCATCCTACCATGCAGTATGTAGACGGAATAATTATGTTCGGTGTTGGACAACATCCACTGGCCTTAATCTGGTGCCGTTTTTAATAAAAGATGGAACTTTACTTCAATACAGTGTACTTGTATTTACATTGTCTTTGGGCACACGGATTTAATAGGCTAATTTTAGACATGGATCCAAACGGCGATCATATGAATTCCCAAATTCTTGGTAAACTGGTTTACCTCTCACGACGTGTAAATTTTTGCTTGATGAACAAATAACCATTTTTGTGATATCTACAGTTTTTACGACAGTGAAGATTCATAGTGTGACGTGGTTTGCGATATGAAGGAATCTGGTGTATTGGTGCCAGCATATTAGCTTATACCGTGTAGTAAGCCAAAACCTAAACTCTGCTGGTTGAGTGCAACAATACCGACGGTTACAATGAGGAAGGCGGAGACTGTCCATTACTAAAACACAATGGTGTTCAGCTCTTCATTGTGATGTTGTGGAAAAGAGATTTCTTCTTAACGACAAAAAGGTTACAAAGCAAATTTGTCAGTATCTAACGGATAAGTAAGTAATTTGCATCATTTAAAGCAAATACTACATTTTCTGAAGAATGAAAAACCAACTAGATGTCATTATTTTATTGTGCTTCCTATAGGCTCAACATGTTTCGGGCATTACTATGACCGAAACATGTTGAGCCTATAAGAAGTACAAGAAAATAACAAGTGACATCTAGTTGGTTTTTTATTCTTCAGTTATCACAATGATGCACGGTACAATAAACATCAGATTACATTTTCTACTAAATTCAATCTAAGCAGGGCCGAAAACGTGTTCCCTATTTCCCCCCTAATTTTATGCTATTAATTAATTTGCATGCATCCCTCTTACGGCTCTGTAACTCCCCATATAACACTTCACCGCGTCTCTGACCCACTCCAACGAGAGAAATTTGAGGTTATATTCTTCCATGTACATTGCTGCTGGTGTATACTAGTTTGGTATGCAAGTGCAGTACAAGCTTAGCTTGTTCGCAGTTAACATTCGTGTTTGCTGCGTTGGGGAGGACCGATAGAAATATGGCACTCTCAGCTTACTAGCTAGGTGCATAGCTAAATTCTGACCTCGCAACCCACATTCCTTCAACCATCCTTTCTATAGGACCGACTCATTAAATATATCACCATATAATCTAACCAATGCGATAAACTTAGGCTATCCTTTGTCGCTGCGGCTTGCCTACCGTGGACTTCAACTTCACATTTTTCTCCACTTGTTGGAAAAAGTGGTATTTGGTTCTACGTATCCGCAGCTTTTGATAAGATAAAGTCCGTGGTCTCCGCGGCAGCAATCCACAATTCCTGGGAAACGAGGGTATAGACCGAAAGGAAAGCCTTTTTTCTAGCTACAAATTAATACTGAATTTACTTTAAGTGACCCATTTTTATACCGAAACTCATTTATTTTAAGCAAATTAATGTGGCTGACCAGCCTCGTGGTCTAGTGGTCAGAGTCTCTGCCTACTAATCATGAGGTCCCGGGTTCGATTCCCGGCTTTAACGTGGAAATTTTCCCTGAAGGGGAGGATTCCCGCGGTGACCATGGGCTGGGTAGCTTGGTAGAATTTAGGTTTAAGGGCCCTCCTGGCACTACATCCTCCTATATCACCACTCACATCATCGGGACAACGTAACTGCGCCTCATGGGCGTCCCAACCTCAGAAGTCGGTTATACTTCTGCCATGCCCAGGAGGGAGGATCACGAAGTCCACAAGGACATGTGGGGCATTGGAGGGGGGAAAAAAACATTAACGCGGCTACTGGGGACAAAATTTAATGGTTTCAGTGTATGAAGGTTTAGGGTTTGCTATTACGTGTTATGACACCGTATAGATTGTTATGTTATTACCGGCATTTTACTGGAAACCTCCCTCCACCTAATACACACCCAATTGGCTACAGGGTGCCATAACGCAGAATATCATACTCTTAGTGTATTTATGAAATTTTTGTTTAGTTAATGAAGGGCAGTTTGCGTTTTGTTGTCATTTAGCACGGCTATCGTTTCCCTAACACCAAAATTTCCATACGCAGTTCCTCCAGCTGCGGTATTTGTCACGAATTTAACCCAGCATATGCAGTGATTAAGAGGGTATCTAAACAGAAACAACGTACTGAGCATATTGAATCTAATATTTAGAGCATAACCTTCAGAACTCCTACTTTACCACTGTATTAGCAATAATTTGTTTTGACTTCTGTACTGTCTGCAGTCCAAAGAACAATTTATGGGCATTAATTGTATGATATATAAGATAAACTGTTATACAAAATTTAATGAGACACTCAACAATTAATAGAATTACTGAAGAACCACAGAGTAAACCTCGTTTATAACGACATAAGTTTATGCGACACCTCATCTACTTGTGCTTATATTCCGTGGTGTCAATTAATTTCTCACCATAGACCATAACATTATATTCCACAGTTAGAACAACGCTCTTTTATAGCGGCACAAAATATTCAGTGGATATCATGACGTTACAACAGAGTTCAACTCTATTCAAAAACGTGTTTCCATCAAAACAAAATTATGGGACTTGCAATTATAACAATGAGGTTGTATATAAATAAATAATTATATATACATATAAACAGAAATTCAAAAAATAAAAATTTTACTGTTAAGTATTATTATATAAATTATATATATGTATTTATTTAGAAGTTATCCATAACTCTCAAACAGCAATAAACTTCTAATGTTAAAATATTTCATTTATTTTCTACATATTAAATACACAAATTTTAAAATAGCTGTTGGCTAGTTTTTCAACAGCGAAGGTGTGAGAAACTAGTCACGCGAGTAACGGCGTTTTAAGGTTTATGGCATTTGGTTTTAAATTCTGGAAAAACAATGCAATGAATTCAGTGGTCTGCTGTACACACTCATTTTATTCTCGTTGGTTTCAATGAATACATTCATATTAGCATCACTAAGAATTCTTATCTATACAAATTCTACCCCTCTGTAACTGCAGGCCTTTATGTCACCGCACATTAAAAATACTTATTTGACGCTCAGGTGACCGTGTGTCGTGATAAATTCTTATAATAAAACCAACTAGATGCACTAATTTCTCAAATTTATTTTTCGAATAAAACTCTACATGTTTCGGACAGTACCTCTGTTCATCATCAGGAGTTTTTCACTGTACACACAGCAATGGTATATGTCATACAGGTTTGTTGACAGCTGGCGAACAAGCTGTCAGCAAACCTTTATGACATATACCATTGTTGTTTGTAGAGTGAAAAACTCCTGATGATGGACAGAGGAACTGTCCGAAATGTATAGAGTTTTATTCCAAAAATAAATTTGAGAAATTAGTGCATCTAGTTGGTTTTATTATAAGAAAAATATACTTATTTTTGCATTGAAAGTTTCAATCAAATTGCTTCAAAATTCCTTAATTAAACTTAGATTAACCATTATTAATTACAACAACAGCCGTGGATGTAAAGAAGGAATTTTCTAATACAACTCTTCAGTTATAACTACTTTAAATGTGTGAAAATTAATTTCCCAGTCTTGCTTAATATTATCAATCATTGATAAACGGGGGTATTGCATCTTCCATTGCTGAATAAAAAAATATGTCGACTGTTGCTAACATTTATTTTATTTTATTGTAGATTTTGCGACTTTGTGCCTCGCAAATACATAAAAGCCACCATAGAAAAAAATTACAAAAAAATAGAAAGAAAATGAAAATAATATATTACAGAAAAAAAGAGTTAATTTAAAATTATTAAATTTCAAAGGCACAAATATGTTAAATATAACATAAACTGAAGCAGTTAATTCCATACATAACCCACAAAACATTAAAAAGGAGCATGACCTGCTCTATGAAAGTGTAACATAATTTCAGAATGTACATGTAGAAGTACTAAGCTACTATTTCAGCAAAGATGTTGTCATACAGAAGGTCAAGCCGAAACAAAGTACCAGTCGTATCCCCGTCTAACAGCCAAAGCACACTGTCAAACAGCAAACAGTCTGAAACACGTGGGCAAGAGGGCCTCGTGGGGCAGCTATTCGGCTTTTCGTTCTGCCCTGGAGTCAGGCTTATTGCCAGCAGGCTGTATAGTGTTGCGTTCAGACAGCAGATCCAAATGGCCTACAACTGCTGGAACATTTGTGAAGTGATGTTTGTGCTGATGGAGTGGTCGACACAGTAGAAACACTGCTAGACACTTCCGATGAAACACAACAAATCATATATGTCGAAATATATTCAATATTCATGACACATTTTACTCTCTACAAGTGAGTCCTTTGTACACATGCACTACACCTGCTTCAATCTACCTCTAATTTCATAACGTAAGAACTATCCCATGGGTTGTCTCCATGATTGCAACTGAACTTACACTCAGCTTTGACTTTGTCTTCAAATGTCGAGCTTACACCCCTTCCAATCCCCGTTTGGTTCTTGCCATCAGTTTCACTTTTTACACATCTCACCGTATTTTTTTCCTTCGGAAGGTATCAAAGAGTTCGTCGAAGTGCCTACCGACACCTTAGCTGGCGACCTTCTCTTACAGAATGCGGCTGTTGGAAGTGGTAGCTTTTCAATCACTGCTTCGGTCACTCGAAATTTTGCTGGTGACAATGGAGACGATGGTAATTCCTGACGTAACTGATTCTGTTTGTCCACAATCTGTTCTCCGACGTTGACTTCAGAAGACTGTGTGTTGTTTGGCTCTTGATGAAGAAGTACAAGCGTTGACGGATATCCTACAGTAGGCACCTTTGTCACATCAGTTGGCAATGCTGCTCCCGAACTGGTTGGTGCGAATGAGTCTTGAAGGATCGCTAGTGGTGTTCCAGCATTTGGTTTCGGGCGGCCCACTGTGGATGGATTTCCCCGTCGCGAAACGCATGTCGATTTATTATCGGGGTTTTTCCTTTTTGTTAGTACAGACTGTCTAAGTCTGGACGGACGCCGAAGCATGTGAAGATGAACAGAGGATTTCCTACGAGCCACCATGCCAATTAATGTAACTCCCTTTCCGCACCTTTTCTGCTTCTCATGCTCATTTACTACATTCCGTTCAGACAACAAAACTTCACTTTCATTTCTTCTGTAACTATTTTTCAGGGAGTTAACAACAGGTAATATTTCATTAGTGTTTGCAGCAGTATCCTCCATTGTCACACAGTTTGTATTCTCCTTCCTTTCCACTACAGATTCCATAGGTTTTGTATCAATTCCAAAATCTTTCTTAGTTCCACGCAACTTAATTTTTTTCGGATAAATCTCCATGGGGGCTTCATTCACAGTTTTATTTGTCATGTCAGAAGGCTCTAATTTGGAAGTGTTGTCGTGGGTTACACTTCTTGAATGACTTGAAACAATTTTTACATCGGTAACGACAGGGTTTGCTTGAGATACGGCGTTTTTCTCATAGTGAAAGTATTCAAAATGGCGACAATTACTTGGTTCTCCTTCAGAAACAACAGCAGGCACACGCGTTGAACACTCCGGTCCCACAGCCCCCTCTGGACATAAAGCTCCGTGTGCGGTCTGGATACTCGCATCCCCACTGGTATCCTTCACATGTTTGCATAACATGCTTGCAATTCTGGCACTGGGTGTAGCATCGACAGCTACTGACACCTTTTTCGCCACTTTCCTCGGGACAGAATGTGTCGTTGAAATTTGTTTACAAGTGGTAGAACAACTCGGGTTTTGTTCTTGATGGATAACAGGTATTACAAGTACTTGTGATGGATCGCCTGCAGGTACATGAATTTTGCTGGTTCCCTGTCGCGTGGGAATATTTTTCTGATCTGCTGCTTCAAACGGTGTAGGGTTAAGACTTCGTAGTTCTGGCGAGGATCTCTGATTCAACTCAGACTGGATCCACCGCCTGACTTTTGTATTTGTGTCCATAGTGCTTGCACTGCACTGTCTGGATATTTTCCAATGACCTGATTCGGAATCGTCTCTTTTTATGTCATCCGCTGTTCCATTTCTGTCACCTCCATACTGACCTTCACAATTATTATATAACATTTCTTTATTAGCTGTTAAGTTTTCGGGCTCATGTCTGCCACTAATGTGTTCAACATACACAAGTTTACTGTTTGCAACTCCAGCCTCAGAATAAAAACTTCTTATGAACAACTCTTGGGCTCGCAACTTCCGCCGTTGGTTGTAGAGAGCACAGTAAGCACAGACGTTTATAAGAATCAAGCAAATACCAAACACGATTAGTAAAATCTTTGGCAAAGACGAAGTTCCTACAGTGTCTTCTTCTTCTACTGCTACAAAACCGCTATCATTAGAGTGAAGACATCTTCTTTCGTCCCGTAAGAAGCCAACATATTTGTTACTTAAATTTGATCCATAATTTATCCAATAATCCAGAATATTTTGTCGATAGTGTTGGCCGATTTTGAGTGGAATTCCTACGACAGAGAGAGAGAGACAGACAGTTCGTAATTAATAGTGTGTCTTGGAAGACGGTTGTTAAATTATATTTTGTGAATATCATAATTTTTACTGTAATGTGTTAAAAATTATCCTTCATAAAGTGCTACATATTTGGAGCAAAACGAGGATTAAAAGATGAAGTGAAGCGGATTGAACAGACGAAAATATTAATTAGAGAACAGCTGGTTTTCTGCTGCAGGAAACTGTGCAGTGGAAAATTCATGTAGTTTATAAGAAAGACTATTCTTCTCGGTGTGACTGACAACACTTTATTCTACGCTTTATGTATGATAAGATATAAGAGAAACTTCTTGAGTGTGATTGAATGTGACCTCACTTACTTACCGAGACTCAGGTAGCTCTGATTGAAGACATCGTATTCCGGCCAGTGTATCTCCTCCTTCATCCAGTGCCTCTCAGTCCGTGGTGCGTTTGGGTTCCTCCAATGAAAAGGAGGCACAATAGTAGACACATGTGCACAGGTACCATTTTTGAGTAGAAATGAAGCAATTAGTGACTTCTTGCGTGTACATGAATTCAGCACTACCGCAAGAGTACAGAAATATAACAACGATAATGTAATTTGACACGTCATTTTTCGAGTTGCTGAGTTCATCTGTCTTCTCTCGTCAGATTAGAACACAGTCGTAACCAGCCTGCGTGTTTAAAAATGTCATAATACCATGTAATCGTCACAGAACCGTCATAATGGTCACAGTGATTCTGTGTCCATGCGCTGCGTTATGGAGCTGTAGAGCGGACAGGAATGTAGTACGGAAAACTTTCCAAACCGCGCATCTCTTAGAGGTGAGAGGGTCATAGTCATGGTCCGCCCACATTCACGCCAAACTAAATATCTCACTGCACCAACTGAGCAACACAGCCATTCTGTTTACGTGAGTAAGGATATATTTACCAACATTCGTACACGAAATCGATTTTGACCCTAACGAAATGAATAAGGGTTGAGGGTAAATAAATACCGTGGAATGGCTGCTATAAAGATTGTGTTGAGGGTGTTTGAGAGCAGTATACTCAAGAGAAATAAGGAGTACGTTAAAGGAAATTATTATTATTATTATTATTATTAAAATCAAGGAAACACGAAGAGGAACAAAAGGTGAAATGAGAAATGCATAAAAATGCTCTGTGGGAATTGAAACGGTTATTAAGACACACGATGTTGGATAGGTTCATTCAGAGAAGCTTGAGGAAACAGCAAAAAATATTTGGGTTCTATAAAAGAGAGAGAGAGAGACTTTGAACTGATCAAAAACGATCGGTTTCACAAAACGGACCCTACAACAGGTCGTTAGCTGGGTACGATTTTCACGCGGATATTTGAGATATAGCAATTTAAATCCATGACGCTCAAATATGTTTAGAAGCTAATAATTCCCGAGCAGCGAGACATCTGTCCCTATCCTGACAAATGAATTCAGTCCACAACCTTGCATCACATTTCTTTACTGCTCATTTCAGTATTTCTTGACATCTATTCTAGGTCTTCCTAGTGGCCTCTTTCATTCATGTTTCCCACATAAGCCCTCTATGCTTTCCTCTTCTCCCTCACAACTGCCACACGCATCGTCAATTCATAGTCCTTGACAGGGTCACCCTAACAATCTTCAAGTTTGCACCGGGCATCAATGACAATTAAACACTTTATTATCCAACAAACTCACAAATATATAATTCGTAGATACAATTAAAATTATAAAATATTTAAAAGTGCTCCAACATGTTTCGGATCACAAACGATCCATCATTAGGGAGCCTTATACAGCACTTGGCTAAAATAACAAAATTGTTTCTGTCGTTTCCGTTGACATGGACGTAGTCGGTGTTACGGCACTGCCTTCTTATACAGTAAACTACACACACACACCACGGGCATAATATGCTGTCATAATACCACGTCCATGTCAACGAACACGACAGAACCATTTTTGTAATTTTAGCTAAGTACTGTATAAGGCTCTCTGATGATGGATCATTTGTGATCCGAAAGATGTTGGAGCACTTTTAAATATTTTATAATTTTAATTGTAACTACGAATTATATATTTGTGCTTTTGTTGGATAATAAAGTGTTTAACACCCTAACAATGTTCGGCATAACCACATCACAAATAGAAACACAAGTAACAACTATCATAGTTGAAGAATGAAAGACCAACCTGATGTCACTTGCTATTTTATTCCGCTTCTTATGTTCTCAACATGTTTCGGACATTAATATATCCATCATCAGGAGCTTGCGACTATTCTGTTGAATTACCACATTGGTCGTATTGTTCTTGGTTCGATGTGTGTTGGAGATACGACCAATGTGGTAATTCAATAGAATAGTCGCAAGCTCCTAATGATGGATATATTAATTTCCGAAACATGTTGAGCACATAAGAAGCGGAATAAAATAGCAAGTGACATCAAGTTGGTCTTTTATTCTTCAGCTATCAAAATGATGTACGGTCCAATAAACATAAGATATCGATATCAATTTATGAACGTCCAGAACATCCATAACGCTTTATTAGTAATCTATCCAAGCTGCAATTAGGGTTGTACATTCCACAGTATAGCGCTTTCAGTACTGATCCATGACCACACCGAATGAATTTTCTGTACATAAAATGTCCCTTCAATCATTTCATTAGGGTTGCATTTTCTGTGTTCTTCGGTCGTAGTGCATGTAGAAAGAAAATCATAGGCAAATGGTGCTCTCTGTTTTCCCTGCTTCCTTTCTTCCCTTCGCCCGTCCGTCCGTCCGTACGCCCGTCCGTATATTTCATCTTGAAATAAATTCACACATATTGGGTTCAAAGTTGAAGGGGATGATACATGCACAGGGCACCTGTTCTCTATGATCTGTCAGGTAAAGCGGTTCTTCGCCAGTAGGCCTAGCGTATCTTATCTGAAGCTGGCACTATAGACGTCCCCGAAAGATCGCAAATATAGAGTTAGGAATTTTAGTTATAGATGTTTAATAACATTCAAATAAATTACTTTCTATATAAGAGTAGACCGATGTAACGACGTTTCGGAACAATAAGTCGTAGTCTAAATTGTGGGTTCTAATAACTGAAAAAGGGAAGCGCGTCTTTGAACTGCCTGTACATACTTACTGGCTCCGAACATCTACAGGTTGATGTCAAGTGAACGGGCCTATGTGATGTTATCCTACATTGAATGCTGTACTAATACCCTACAATCCCTTAATCATTTTAAAGCCCATGGTCTACCATTTTACGACCGACGAAATGTAATGTGCTTAGGTTAAAATCACCCTGTAAATCGGCATACCGTAAAACTGCACAACCAGTATTATATGGCGAGCAATTTTGATACTTATATTGTCTTTAATCACATTCAAAGGAAGCTAAATTTGGAGGACAAAATTATTGGTTTATCCATAAGCCGCTTTCGTATAAACAATTCTTGAAACGCAATTCCACTGCATTCGCCGCTGATGGCATTTCATTGATAGTTGTAAGGTAAATCCAACTGTTGTGAATTTTGTTCAGTACAATCCCTGCTTTATAAACAACAGAGATCAAACATCGATGACTTCATTTGAGACCCGTAACGATAATTATGTATCGATGAATTCAATTATCTAATTTTTTTCACCCCTTCGGCGCTGCGGCCCAACGCGGGCCATGGCCTTCTTATTCTTGAGGTTTCTAGATCACACACAACGACGCACCACAGTCGGTAGGAATCCTCTGGACGAGTGATCAGCTTGTCGCAGAGACCTCTACCTGACAACACACAACACTCACAACAGACAAACATCCATACCCCGGTGGGATTCGAACCCACGATCTCAGTAGGCGAGCGGCCGCAGGCCTACGCCTTAGACCGCGCGGCTACTGGGACCGGCTATCTAAAAAATACGAGTAAGTAATTGGTACATACAACACAAAATATTGCTGCGCATCGAACCGGCAAACTTCTAACTGAATACCTAACAAATTAACCTCTGTCATATTTCACGAAGATCTGCTGAAAAGAAAGATATTCAGTCTTTAAAATATTTTGATTGTTTTCCCTCACTTATTGATGAATGGAGAGGTTAAGAAAGCACTGTGCGTATTTTTTGATTAAGTGTATGATCTGGCGCATTCCTATGGACAGAATGTGTAGAATGTAAAGTTAAAGCCATACCTTTACAGGCCTGAAAAAGCCCTGAAGATTCCAGGAGGTTCAGTCTCCCAGACTACAAGAAAAAATGGTGTATGAAGGTGGTAATTTTGTCTTCCCGACGCACCGTCCGCCCTACCCCAGAAAATATTCCTGGTACTCATTTCTGTTAGTGGCTGAGTCGACACCTGTACCATAGTGCTCCCGGAAGGATTATGTTTTTGAAAAACGCCAATGACACCACCGGGAGTCGAACCCGCAACCTTCCGGCTTTTAGCGCAGTACCTGAACCAACTGCGCGCGTGGCCCCTTATTTGCATGTACTCCCATTAACAATAAGGTCTCCCTCTTCGATTTATTTAGTCGGGTTCGCGTAAAGGATAAGGTGTAATTCTCAGAAGATCCTTCACTGAGAAAGTTCAGTGACGAATAACAGTAATAATAACCGCCACTACTGTTACACATAATGAAAACAATAGAATTATTAAAGATCGATAAATGAGATGGGTGGGCCCGGTAGCTCAGTCGGTATAGCGACTGACTACAGGCTGGATGTTCCGGGATCGAATCCCGGTGGGGACGAGATTTTCCACCCGTCCAGACCGGCCCTGGGGCCCACCCAGCCTCCTGTGAAATGGGTACCGGGTCTTTCCCAAGGGTCAAGTACGGCCGGTGCGTGCTGCTGACCACTCACCCCCTTCTAGTGCCGCGGGCATGTAAGAGTAGAGCTATACCTTTACCTACCCTCTGGGCCACACCGAGCCTGTAACGGGATCATTTTACCCTTTTTTATATGAGATGGTGCAGGAGTCAATCAAATATGTATTTACCGCAATACAGTATGCAATTACTTATAAGCAAAAGCGATATTACTTTCGGTCTTGTTGCATCCAACAACTATTGAATTTCACTCTTATTTAGCAACGTGGATATATTTTGTATTTCTTAGGTAACAAAATGAGGGTCATGAGTCATCCTCTGTCCTTAATATTTCTTCTATTAATATAGGTTTTTTTTTATAAAACGACAGAAACAAATGTTCATGTTTGGTAGGGTTACACTCACTTGACTAGCAATAACAATGTTACGTCCACTGAAGAAGCACGAAGTTAGCATGGCATCCTTTTTCTATGCACGATCAGTGTACTTTTAGAAATCTTATTTGTTGAGTGAAAGTTGAATAATGACATACGCATTTCCACAAACTCAGAAATTATCTTAAACTATAGTTTGGCTTCTAAACAAGGAAAGTTTAGCAGTCGCACTGTGGTATTTGCCAATTACTAAACTATTTTTAATTAGTTGCTGTAGACAAGGATCGCTAACGACACGCTACTCACCCCGTCTTGGCAAAGTTTGTCCAGTAGGTCATCACAGCCTCGGACAACAGTCGTTCCTTGTCGTTGAAGTGGTGAGAAGGGAATTTAGCAGTATCAAGAGGAACTCCAAACACGTATGGAAGTTCCTCTCCATGGAAACTCTTTTGGATTTTAACCTGGGAGAAGAATTGCGCATTAAGTACACTTCAGGTATTCAAACTGTGGACTTATGCATTGTGACACCGCATTTTCTTATATGTAGATAACAGTGTTTTGGAGAATAATGTATTCTCTATGTCTAAGGTTAAACCTGAAGCCTGAGGCAGACCGTCAGTCCAAAATGTTGATGATCAAGTACTTGGCCCAACCTAGAAATAATATGCTGTTTCACATAAGAAAGAATTCGTAAACAAATGTAGAATCACAGACAAGTATGGTATTAGAATATCTGTACAAGAGAAAATGAGATTATGAAATTCAATAACTATAAAACACTGTACCATGCGTTGTGCCAACTGTACCCACTCCACAGCCCCATACCACATTTCTTTATCCATTTTAATCCCGATCTGAAATTATTGTCCGAGACTGCGAACGGAACCCTGCATACGCTTTGGGCACTTCCGATTTCCACGAAGCGAACAACATCCCTTTTTCCATCACTCATTCAATCTGAGTAATGTTTAGAATAGGACTGGAAATTACGACTTTCCTGCATGTTTAATTTGATATCGTTCTGTGGCCTGTCCTCTATTTTTTTTGGAAAATGACCTCAACCTGTACTCCCCTCAGGGCGAGAGACCAAAGTTTCATATACATGTAGAATTGGGTTACTTTTTAAATATAAATGCGCATTTCAATGAAACAGGAATAAAAATAAATTATAATGATTACAAAAGTGTTTGATCTACTCACCGCAGCGTAATCGCCATGTTCACTCTTGTGTGAAAAAACGTAGAAATATGATTTAGGATTTGCCCTGGAATGGAAGTCAGCGGTCTGGACCATTGGTGCGGCAGCACGGGCATCACTCAGGATGTCCAGGAGTATGTCTCTGTGTGTCTTCGCTACAGAAAGTGACGAGTCAATCGACCGCCGATTCGTTGCGTTGTATGCTTTCAACGTCTCAGCCAGAATGAGGCCAGGTTCGTACTCGAAACGTTCTCTGACGTACTTGTAGATCTTCCTGTCTCTTTCTTGCTCCAGCATTCCGTGCTGCAGCGACCCTGCATCCAGCAAATCGTAGCTCTCCAGTTCGGTCACACCACACAGCAGTTCGTACCTGTAGGATAGTCACTACCTGTGCTATTGTTCTACATTAACAGGTTGCTGTTAATTTTATTTCAAAAATATCGCACCGAGTGCCCACACGAAAAGACAGTTAAATATCCGTCGGAGAGAAATCAGAGGAGCATCTCCCTAGGTTGTGAGGCATAAGAAATTTTTTTTTCTGTGCCGTATGCAATCACAGCTCTTGGGAAACACAGAAGTAGAGCATTTTCTCTACAGTAGCAATCCAGTACCCCCGAAACACTCAAACTCTAACCGCTGGCTGTTTTCTGTGCGATACAAAAGTATCGCTCGAGCAAAACCCAAAGATAACAGTCCACAGTTTTTTTTAAATAGTCATTTGATGACTAAGTGAGAGAAGATATGAAACGGGGAGACGTAGTGACAGACAACATAATTAACATTTATTACAAAGGAAAAGCAAAATTAACTACGCTGAAGTTCTCAGGTTGTGCTGCTTTAAATCCAGGTAGCCGTAGGCTTGAGTCAAGGTACAGCGTTCGGAAACGAAGGACCTGATGCAATTGGAAGTGGGTTCTTTGAAATTTAATTGACGAAAATAGCTGAATTGTGGGGCTGCATTTTGAATTTTATCGAATTTTGTACTTCGATATCTACAGTACGAAGAAAATTTTATTAAAGTTCGGATATCTTCTTTTCGGCGAAAATTTTTACGTTCGTGTTTGAAGGTTGCAAGAAAAGCATGCAATATAACTCAGAATGTTGTTGTACAATGAGTGATTCCCGAGATCCAAGGAAAACCACGTGAAATTTTGATCAACACTTTTGAAGGACCGTTGCTGGAGTGAAGGGAAAACTGTCAAACGAAGAAGACTATGGATTAGGTTTTCTGTTTGGTAAGAGTCCATTTCTCAGGAAAATCCAAACTATACACATTACACAATACGGAGAACCTGCATCTCTTGAGGAATTCAACGTCTATTGGTCCGTTTAGCTATTTATCCATTATTCCGAAAAAAACTAAGCTTGTCGGAAAATAGTTCTGGCAGCACGAAGGAAAGAAAATGAACTTTGTAAACTTATGGTTGTCTTACTCTAAAAATTGGGCAAATATGTTCCACGTTAAATTCGATTGTGTTTACTCGGTGATGGATTTTACGTTGAATACGTAACCAAATTATACACTTTTTATTCGAAAAGAAAAAGAATTCCTTTCTCAGGCATATGGCCTATTAACTGAAAACTGGTATCTAAAAAATTAAACAGTAAATTTACAGGAATATAAGAGAAACTATAATCGTGATTAGTCTTCAGAAAGTTACACATATATTTTCGTAATGATTATCGGCCAACCTGTACAATATTTACCACACTAAAATAACTCCAGTGACGTGCCCATTATGTTTATTTACCTGCTGAACAGATCCTTGTACACCCCTGTGAGATGAAATGGATCGTTCGGCACCACAGTGCCGTCTACCATCGGACCAAATCGGGTTTTGAATTCAGGAACTTCAGCTTTGGCGTTCATAATCTCGTCGAGACGCCTCTTGCGCAAGCAGGACGCCATCTCGTCGTTTGTCTCCGACAAAGGGCAATTGAGTTTCTGAGACACCTGGATGGTAACGACTGAACTAGTAGTCAGCGCCCAATCCGCTAAAGCAGTTCCACTCATCAAAATCGCCCGATGAAAAAGCCCAGCGTCTACACACAAAAGCAAGACACCCCATTAAGCTACATGCAGGCACTCACTAACCGTCCGTGTACTAAGGGCGAAGTAGAAAATTAAGAGACACCAGCATCTTAACCTGTCAACAGGTATGGCATTGCACGGTAAAATTATATGTTGAAAACTGGCCTTGCGATATCGTTTGAAAATTCGAGGCAACAAAATTTACGTCTCCTTGCTGGATATAAACAAATGAATTCAGAAAGCGTGTAGTTCATGGGAATATTCATGTACGTGGTGCATTCAGGATCTAAGGTCTCCTAATTTTTTTCTCGGGAATGGAAGCAGGTCGAAACGTGAAAGTTATTGGAGATGGCGTGGCTGTACTTTAGGTTGGATGATGCCAATTGGCAACACTGTCCTACCCGTTGAATGCTTGTGATGTCGTCGAGTGGCAGTAGTGTTTGAGATACTTCAATGGCGACGTTTAGGTTCGAAGAACAACGCGTGATTATTCGATTCCTCCATTTGCGAGACATGAAAATCATTGGAATTCATCAACAATTGAGTGAGACATGCAATGATGGCGTTATGGACGTGAAAAATGTGCGTTCGTGGGTACGACAGATCAAAGAAGGCCGAACGTCGTGTGAAAACAAACCGAAGGAGCCTCGCCCATGCACAAGAAAGTGGTCACAACGAACTCCTAGAGAAGCGTTTGCTACGGTCATACAATCATGGCATTAGCGTTGTGAAAAAAGTGTAAGTCTTCAAGGAGATAACGTAGAGAAATGACAGCATTTCCAGCTTCCTAGGATGAGAAACGTTTTAAAAATAAATTAGAAGATCTTAGAATATCAATAAGGATATAAAAAGAAAATGTGAATTTCGCATAAAATAAAAATTTGGTGTTTGATTAATTTATTTGCAAAAACCTAAAACATAGAGGTTGTAAGAGATCTAAAATATTTGTGTTTATTTCAAACAAAACGGACCAAATCAGCAGAATAACAAAACAAACCAAACACAAATGAGTAGAATAATAAAAAACCAGACACAAATCAGTAGAATAACAAATAAACCAGACACAATTCAATAGAAGAACAAACAAAAGGGACACCAATCAGTAGAATAACAAACAAATCGGACACAAATCTGTAGAATAACAAACAATCCGGACACAAAACAATAGAATAAAAAACAAACCGGACACAACTCAGTAGAATAACAAACACACCGGACACAAATCAGTAGAATAACAAACAAACCCGACAAAAGTCAGTAGAATAACAAATACACCGAACACAAATCAGTAAAATAAAAAAAACCTGACACAAATATGTAGAATAACAAACAAAACGGACACAAATAAGTAGAATAACAAAAAACCGGACAAAAATCATTAGAATATCAGACGAACCAGACTCAAACACGTAGAATAACAAAAAAACAAAAGACAGTTGAATAACAAACGAACCGGACAAAAATCAGTAGAATTAAAAACAAACCGGACACATATCAGTAGAATAAGAAACAAACCGGATATAACACAGTAGAATAACAAACAAACTGGCTATAAATCAGTAGAATAACAAACAAACCAATCAAAAATCAGTCGAATTACAAACAAACTCGACACAAATCATTAGAATAACAAACAAACGAGGCACAAATCTGTCAAATAACACATACCAGACACAAATCAGTAGAATAGCTAACAATCCGGATACAAACCAGTAGAATAACAAAAACTCGGACACAAATCAGTAGAGTAAAAAACCAACGGGACACAAATCTGTAGAATAACAAACAAACTGGACACGAATCATTAGAGTAAATGATAAACCAGACACAAAAGAGTAGAATAACAAAAAACCAGACAAAAATCAGTAGAATAACAAACAAACCAGACACAAGTCAGTAGGTTAACAAACAAACCAGACACAAATCAGTAGAATAAGAAAAAAACCAGACACAAATCAGTAGAATAGGAAATAATCCGGATACAAATCGGTAGAATAAAAAAAATCGGACACAAATCAGTAGAGTAACAAATCAACCGGACAGAAATCTGTAGAATAACAAATAAACCGGACACGAATCATTACAGTAACAGACTAACCAGACACAAATCAGTAGAATACAAAAAACCAGACACAAATCAGTAGAATAACAAACAAACCAGACACAAATCAGTAGAATAACAAACAAACCAGACACAAATCAGTAGGTTAACAAACAAACCAGACACAAATCAGTAGAATTACAAACGAACCAGACACACATCAGTAGAATAACAAACAATCCGGATACAAATCGGTAGAATAAAAAAACTCGGATCCAAATCAATAGATTAACAAACCAACGGGAAAGAAATCTGTAGAATAACAAACAAACCGGA